>Ga0209630_10000377_pt1 | contig 51344 bp, 42 predicted proteins | sample COG_01_FD_184745 | JGI IMG/M metagenome (GOLD analysis project Ga0209630, IMG submission 184745) | Pelagic Microbial community sample from North Sea - COGITO 998_met_01 (SPAdes) (version 2) | ecosystem: Environmental > Aquatic > Marine > Neritic zone/Coastal water | place: Helgoland, sampling...
GTGAAGGAACGGACTCAGAGCTCTCTTACCCATATCCACTTGGCTCTATAGGTTCCATTACACAATCAACCGCGGGTCCATCATTCAGTTATTACTATTTTTTCTATAACTGGCAAGTTGAGCCTCTTCCATTTGCATGTGAATCTGACCGCGCGTCTGTTTCAGTGTCTGTTTCAGGCTTCTCAGAGTTGTTGTCAGCCGTTCAGTTTTCTCCGGAACTTAACCCGAACCCAGCTCTTTCTTCATCCCATGTGTCGATCTCAAACTTCCCTACCTTCCCTTGCAAAGTATCGATATCTGATATTAGTGGTAGAGTAGTCTTCACGGGTTCTTCGAATGTCATTTCGCTTCATGGAATTGACGCTGGAACTTATATAATTTCAGTACTTCGTCAGTCTGATGCTGTTGTCCTTGGAGTTTCTAGATTGATAGTACAGTAGTATATAAGTTTAACTCGTGGTAAACAATATTGTAGCACTGCTGACTAGGTTCATTCCAAGAACAATGCTTCAGAGAGTTGCCCATTTAGGACTACAATCTATTGGTTGGATTTATAATGGGCAGACTTTAGAGGATCCTATAAATGGTAGAACTTACCGCAAAATGTTGCCATATGGTCGAGTTCGTACGCGTCCTAATGCATTATCTCCACACTCGTTATCGCTTGAACGTCACCGAGCTTTATGGGTGTTTTTGAGTGAATTTACAGATTTCTTTACGTCATCTGTACGTATGCTCCACATGGCGCCTGAATACTGTTTTATCAAACGTTTTCGTTCAGTTTCCTCACTAGATTACGTCACTGGTGATCTTGATTCTCCTTGGGCTGATCATCACTTCGATGTTCACTCAATTCCTTTTGACGACGGATCATTTGATATTATTATGGCGAATCATTTGATGGAGCACGTAGATGATGATCATGCTGTACTTCGTGAATTTTATCGAGTATTACGCCCTGGTGGATGGGGTGTTCTTCAAGTCCCTATTGATTGGACTAATCCAAATACTGAGGAGGATAGATCTATTACTGACCCCGCTGAGCTTGAGCGACTTTACTGGCAACGGGACCACCTTAGACTTTATGGATACGAGGATTATCCCAATAGATTACGCTCAGCAGGGTTCGTTGTCGAAGTGATTGATATGAAGGAGGAGTTAGGTTCTGCTCGATATAAGCGTTATGCATTAGGAGGGGAACAATGGATCTTTGTTGTTAGAAAGTAGCAATTAAGAATGATAAGGATATCGATTAGTCTGTGCTGTGTTACATCTTCACAAGATCTAATCCTTCTGTATAACCTAAAGTCAATGTAGCTCTATAATTCTAACTTCGTCGATATTAGAAAGTTTCAATGAAAAAGCAGTAGCATCACGCAGACGAATGCTTGCTTCAAGTGAACAAGTTATTTGGAAGTTGGTTTTTAGTGGAGTTACTCCAGCGCGTTTGAGCACTTTCATTACTTCACCCATTCGGGTATATGGGAACTTCACTAAATAAGTTTGTGTGCGTATTCTCTCTACAATTGTGCCTGATGAAACAGCATAGGAGGCGGCAGTGCGGTAGGCACTAATTAACCCGCCAACACCGAGCTTTGTTCCACCAAAGTAACGAACTACAATAATTATTACGTTTGTGAGAGCATGGGCTTTAAGTACTCCTAGAATAGGCGGGCCAGCAGAGTTTGAGGGTTCGCCGTCATCATTAGATCGAAAACATGACGCATCGTGTCCAAGTCGCCAAGCGTAGCAGTGATGTCTAGCGGTTTTATGAAGGACGCGTATCTCCAGTAAGCGTGCTTTAATATCTGATTCAGATAAGACAGGGAAAGCAAAGCTGTAATGTTTAGATCCCTTTACCTTGTATAGACCTTCTGAAGGGTTTTTGAGAGATAGAAACGTGTCGTCTTTATCCTTCAAAACAGATTGAGAAAATGTAAGAGCGAGTACGAAGGCCTTCAATTGGGTTTGCGTAATCGCTATCGTCTGGGATGAGAACGTTTATTAAACCTAGCTCAGTTTTTAATTCTAGAGCAAGTTTGAAGAAAGGTAGAAAAATGTCAATTCCGCCTCCAATATCGATAGAGTAGTTAGATGCTTGAATTCGAAGGATATCATCGCTTTGAAGTTGTTGGTTTACATTTTCTTGAGATTGCATATCCCTACTGAATTTAATTCCTATAAGTGAATAAGCCGCAAAATTTGTTAATCTGTCAGTCCGGATTTTAAGAACAAGTGGTACATCTAGGTTAACCGATTCCGTTCTTCTAAGTACATCATTTGTATTTGCAGGGTTAGGAGATGAACCCTGGGCAAATATGTAGTTTAATCCTCTATCCTGAAAGCTTAATCCAGGTATGAATCTTAGTTTAAGATGGCGTCCAAGATTTAGCGATGCTAGAAGGGCGAGGTTGAATCCGCCTTGAGGATTGTTCGCTACTCCGTAGAGGCCTGTAGCAAATGTAGAATCTTGCTTTAAGTCAAACAAGAAATCGGATGTATTCCCTGATATGATAAAACCGAAGTGATAGGGTTTGTTATCGAAGGAGGCAAGATTTTTACGGCCAGTTTGGGCAAAAGACGTGAGAGTCAAAAGCCCTAAAGCAATAAAAAGAAGCAATATTTTCCTCATATTTTCCAATTTAACGAAATTTGCTAGGATTTTGTTGCGGGATTGCCCAAACTTTTGTCCAAAGTAAACTTGCTACAAAGGAAATAAAAATTCCCATAAGAAGATAAACCATTAATGTTAGGGAAATTTGCGTCTTTGCAGCGTAGAATATTTCCACCCCCTCTTGCTGAGAGCTTATCCATTCTGTGAGACTAACGTTGTTTGGTAGATTTCTCTCAGCGATATGATTTAAATATTCTTCTTCTGAGGAGAAAGTGGTTGAGATTGTATCTAATACTGATATAAATCGCGCGTGAGTAGCATCTTTCATGATCACATGATGCCAAAGTCCAACAACAGCAGTCGCTCCTATAGCATAACCCACGACAGTTTTCGCTACGTGCTTAAATCCGTCAAGGAAATCGTGAGTGGGTCTTAGGGTATGTATGCCGTTATATGTTGCTAGGGCAGCGTAGGTCATAAGCGCCGTTGCGTGAAACATAAAACCGTACTTATATGACTTCTCAAATGATACGTTGCCTACAAGGAAGTACTTAAAAAGTAACCATCCCACTAATGTGGCGAGTATAATTACGAGGTTGTTTTTCACGATTCTTTACCCGTTCATAGAATTTAGGAACTCCTCGTTGTTGGTTGTGGATTCAATACGGCCCTTAACAAATTCCATAGCTTCTACAGGGTTCATATCTGCAAGGTGCTTCCTTAGAATCCAAATTCTTTGGAGGGTTTCCTTATCTAAAAGTAGGTCTTCGCGACGTGTTCCTGATGACTGGATATCTATAGCTGGGTATATTCTGCGGTTGGCTATTTTTCTATCGAGCATAAGCTCCATATTACCTGTTCCTTTAAACTCTTCGAAAATTACTTCATCCATTTTAGAGCCAGTGTCAACTAGTGCTGTAGCAATAATTGAGAGAGATCCACCATTCTCTATATTTCTCGCTGCTCCAAAGAAGCGTTTAGGTTTTTGTAAAGCGCTAGCTTCAACTCCACCAGAAAGTATTTTTCCAGATGATGGGCTAACTGTGTTATATGCACGAGCTAAACGAGTAATAGAATCGAGAAGTATACAAACATCATGTCCGCATTCTACCATTCGTTTCGCTTTCTCTAAAACAAGGTTAGCGATACGTACGTGTCTATCTGCTGGTTCGTCAAAAGTTGAAGCGATAACTTCCCCATTCACACTTCTCTTCATATCAGTAACCTCCTCAGGTCTTTCATCAATCAACAAAATGATTAAGTAGACTTCTGGATGGTTTATTGAAATTGAGTTGGCTAGGTCTTTTAATAAAGTCGTTTTACCAGTTTTAGGCTGGGAAACAAGCATACCCCTTTGGCCTTTACCGATGGGAGAGAAGAGATCCATCAAACGCATTGAAATACCTCCACGAGCAGTACTTAAATTGAACTTCTCCTGAGGAAATAGTGGTGTTAGGTATTTAAAAGGAACTCTGTCTCTAATCCACTCGAGTGATCTGCCGTTTACCGATTTAACACTTATCAGTGGGTAGAATTTTTCTCCAATACGAGGGGGACGAATCCCAGCCACTACTGTATCTCCGTTTTGGATAGAAAACTGTTTCATCTGCTTAGACGCAACATAAACATCGTCTGGAGAGTTGAGGTAGTTGTAGTCGGCAGATCTTAGAATAGCATGGCCTTCTGGCTGAACCTCCAATACGCCTTCTATTTCAACAAGATTATCGAAATTGTAACCGTGCTCTTCTGGCTCACTTAGGAACTTATCTTGCCTATTGCGGTGTCGATTTTGATTAGGGTTGTTTCGATCTGCTCTTTCGTTACGAGCCTTTCTGTCGTCTTCACGTCTGTCGTCGCGCTTATTGTCTCGTCTATTGTCTCGTCTATTGTCTCGTCTGTTGTCTCGTCTGTCGTCGCGCTTGTCGTCGCGCTTGTCGTCACGCTTGTCGTCACGCTTGTCGTCGCGCTTATTGTCGTGTCTGTCATCAGAACTCTTTTCAGTTTGTTTTACGTCGCTAGATTTGATAGAATCGTTCGTGTCTTCGTCTTCACGTCTTTTGCTGCGACGATCTCTTAAGCTATCACCAGAGCGGCGTTCAGCAGCTTTTGAGTTGCCGCTTTCTCTAGGCTTCCGCTTTTCACTTGAATCACGTGGCACTCGTTTGGTTGGAGTTTTTGAATCAGCATCAGATTCTTCTTCAGTAGGTCTCTTTGCTTTAGTTTTTGAAGCTCCGGCCTTTTTATATGGCTTTTTGTTATCCTTCTTACTCGTATTAAGCAGTGCTTGCTCATCTAAAATGGAATAAACTAGGTCTTGTTTCTTGAGTTTGTCTACTCTTTTAACTTCTAGTTTTGAAGCTATTTCTCGAAGTTCGCCGACCTTCTTGCCGTTTAGTTCTAGGATGTCGTACATCTGTGGTAAAATAAAATTCTATATGGGAAATGATGTCCGGCCAACCTTTAATTTGTTGCCGCTAAACATCCTGCATCCTTGTTAGAGGACTTGTCAAATATACTACTTATTATTCAAATCTCATTACTTTTTAATTTCCACTACTTCTAAGTTAGCAACACCAGATTGTGAAATGTCAAAGCGCATTAAGGTTCTAACTTTATGAATACCATATATTCCAGCTGCCCCTGGGTTCAAGTGTAACCCGCCAAAAGATTTGCAAAATTGTGCTATAAGTATATGTGAGTGTCCACAAATAAAGACATTGGGATTATTAGCTTTAAGATAAGATAAAACTTCCGGAGTGAATCGAGGTGGTCGACCGCCTATGTGAGTTATGAAAACGTTTAATCCTTCAATAGTGAAATATTGGTTTTTACAAAATGTCGAACGCAATTCTGCTCCGTCAATGTTTCCGTATACAGCGCGAAGTGGAGCGATTTTTGACAGTTCATCTGTAACGTTAATATTCCCAATATCTCCTGCGTGCCATATTTCATCACAATCTTTCAGGTGTTTTTTAATTCTTTCGTCAAGGAAGCTGTGCGTATCGGAAAGCAGGCCAATTCTTTTCATAAATTCGTAGCGTGAGAAAATTAAAGTTGTTTTTGACGGTTTTATCCGTGATAGTTGTCAGCCTAACAAGTGATGAAGTTACGGCGCAAGTTTCTCGAAGTGCTATGAGGTCTTATGAAAAAGCTTTGGATGCATATGCTGTTAGGGATTTTTCACTGACACTAACGGAATTAGATAAAGCGGTTAATAAATCACCTGACTACGCGCTAGCATGGTTTCTTTTAGCCCAAACTCATCGAGATTTATCTCAAGATTCAATTGCAATTGTAGAATTAAAAAGGGCGTTGAATATAGACGATTCATTATACAAAGGTGGTTGGTTAGAGTTGGCAGAGCTTTGTTGGATATCTGGAGATTATGATTCTGGAATAACCGCTTTAGAGATGGTTGTAAAAAAGCATCGGGAATTAAAACAGTATAAGTGGGTAAAGGCAGGGCTAGAGTTTTCTTTAAAGGCTGTCAAAACCCCATTGTCTCGTTGCATTATCAAACCTTTAGAAGGAGATGTAAATAGCATTAGGCCTGAGTATTTTCCCACGATGGAACTCTCTGGTAAAAAAATTGTATTTACTAGACTTGTTAAAAGTCAGAATAATCCCACGGGCCAAGAGGAATTTTTTAGCTCTTCATTCATTGATGATGCTTGGCGTGAAGTCGGTCCCTTGAAGGGAATTAACACACTATTCAATGAAGGTGCGTGTAGTATTTCGGGCGATGGAAAGACTTTAATCTTTACTTCTTGTGCAACCCCAAGAGACGGGTTTGGGGACAGAGTGGGAGCTGGAAGTTGCGATTTATTTGAGAGTTATTACAATCCTCAATCGGGATATTGGTCTTTAGGTGAAAATATCGGTGCGCCCAATTCAAATTCTTGGGAAAGCCAACCTACACAATCGTCTGATGGTAATTTTTTAGTTTTTGCAAGAGCACTTCATGTTAGGGGTAAGGGTAGTGATTTGTTTGGGGCAGTACGAGGAGAAGATGGAGTTTGGGGTAAAGCTTTTCCTTTGCCTGGGAAAATAAACACACCTTATGAAGAAGAGTCACCATTCCTACACCCGGATGGAGAAACCATCTATTTCAGTTCGAACGGCCACCCAGGATTAGGAGGCTTAGATATTTTTGTTTCAAGAAAGCAGAGTAATGGGGAATGGGGAAAGCCAGAGAATCTAGGCTTTCCGTTAAATACTCACAATGACGAGAATAGTCTAATGGTAGAGCCTGACGGAGTTTTTGCCATTTTCGCATCAGATAGGTCAAACACCGCAGGAGATTTAGATATTTTACGTGTAGAATTGCCTCCAGAGGCTCGCCCTATTTCTGTAAATGCTTTGACGGGTATTGTAGTAGATCATTTGACAGGCAAACCCTTAGTTGCTTCAGTGAATTTAGTTGACATCAACACAGGGTCAGTACTGACTTCTGTAAAGACATCTCTTGATGGTTTCATACTACCACTTCCAGTGAAGGGGCGCTATAGTTTTGAGGTTTCTTGTGAGGGGTATTTGTTTAATATAGCTGAAATGTTCACCGTTGATTCGCAAAACAAAAGTCATCATGTAGAGGTGCGTTTAAAGACTATAGATTCAGGTGCAACTTTATCTCTGAGTGCTGTACGCTTCAATTCTGGCAGTGCTATTCTTGAAATTGGATACCAAACAGACTTAGTCCTTCTTGCCTCATGGTTAAATTCTAACCCTACTACTTCAGTTGAAATAGTTGGACACACAGACAATATAGGCTCCGCTAAAGCAAATCTCCAGCTCAGTGAGGATAGGGCAGAGTCAGTAGTAGATTTTCTCCTAACATCAGGAATTTCTGCAGATCGTTTGTCTAGTTCAGGACGAGGAGATTTAGAGCCTATAAGTAATAACGATACGTCTGCGGGTAAAGCTCTTAACCGCCGAGTAGAAATAGTCGTCAACTAATCGATACTTCTATTTCTTAAATACCCCAGCGAATCGAGAGGTAAGCAGTCCTTGGTGGAGCGGGATTATATAATTTCCCGTAAACGCCATTTAATTGAGGCCAAGAAGAGTATTTAGCATCTAAGAGGTTACGAGCCCCAAGTTCTAAACTCATATCGTAAGGTAGGTTTACACTCACGGAAGCATCAATAACGCTATAAGAATCCATCACACTACTAACCTCATTGTTAAGGGGTGTCTCACCTATGAGAAGTGTGTTTAAACGAGTAGTTCCCCACGCGTACTTAGTGTTTAATTGAACCCCCCCAGATGTTAGAGGAGATCCTGGCAGTGAATTGCCTGCGTGATCGGTTTCTTCTCCGAAGTGATGAAGTGTCTTTGATCCATATGCTCTGAGGTTCATATGATCAGATATTATATAATCAACTTCAAACTCTAAACCACTCATAACAAGACCGCCATCTATGTTGTCGAACGCTATCGATTCATTTTCTTGAACAACTTGCAGAATTGCAGAATTAACATTCGATTGATAAGCGGTAAAACCAAACTTGACTTGGTCAGAAAATTGAGCGCGAATTCCCATTTCCATTCCGAAAGCGGACTCGCTATCAAGGTCGCTGATTTGTCCATCCTCTGGGTTGACGAGTTCGAAAGCTGTGGGATCGCTAAAACCCGTGCTTGCTTGAGCAAATAGCGAATATTCCGGAGCTACCTCCCAACTTACTCCAATTCTTGGTAGTAGAGTATTGTGAGACATTTCACTAAAATGTGGTGTTGATATATCGTCTTGATAAAGTGAGCCTGAAATAGTGCGCGAGCGATTGCTCAGACCTATTTGGCCTTCAATGCGTAAGTTGTTGAAGCGAGTAGCAATCCAACTGGTGCTAACAAAATTTTGCTGCGCATTCATGGTCAGATCGTAACGCATCGGAATGATAATACCCATTGGGAGTTCAGAAGGTTCAGATTCCAACTCGGTGATATGAATTTTATCGTTAAGGTTCATCACCGTCATCTCAAAGTCTAAAGACCATACATTACCTTCATAAATCCTCTTGCCAACAGAGGTGAGTAGACTGTAGCCCGATCCAGATTCTTCCTTATATCCCTTATAAAACTCCGAGGTGCCGTATGGATTCGTCTTAGTTGTGAATCGACCTAGCAAGGAAGTTGAAAATTCCCAACCGCTGTTACAAGTCTTTTCGAATTTATATCCAGCAATATCTCTGATTCGAGCCACATGAGCATTATAGTCCAATCCAGGTGAAGCCGTTGGGAGTGTATCAACTTGTGATTGTTTGATTGCTCCAGGCAAAGCCCAGGCTCCATCATAGTGTCCAGCAAAAATTGAGTGAATTCCTCCTGCTTTGTCGAAATATTTACATCGTAAATTTAACTGAGTCTTGTTATTCCACTCCCACGTTCTGTACCCAGGGTTGTCAGTCATTATTGCTGAGATGCTCACACCCATATTTTCAAATCCGATGTCAACACCAGAAGCAATGCGTGTGTTCATACCCAAGTCGTTATTACCTGTCGTCCCCACTTGCGCATGCACCCAAGCGTGAGTTGCAGACTTTGTGAAGCTAGGTGTATAAATATTCAATGCGCCTCCATAAGCTCCACCAAAGGATGCTGCAGCAGGTCCTGACACAAGACTTAAAGATTGCAGAAGATCGGGGTCTATCCACTCTAATGGCGAGTTGCCATCTGCCTCAGTTAGAACGAAACCATCATAAAAAAGCATTGTGTTTCTGACTGAGTAAGGTGAACGCAGAGCTGATCCTCGTACGTGGAGTCTTCTAGATCCTCCGTCGCCTCGGGTTTCCATCTTTACTCCAGGAATACCATTCAAGGCATTGCTTAAATCGGATGCAGCAAAACTGTGTATATACGCTGAATCGACAATGTGTAAAGCTCCGGTAATTAAAGCTTCAGGCGTACTTAATCGATAGGCTTCGACTTGGACGGTCTCTAAAACTGTTTGGGCTGAAGGGTTAAAAGAGCTATGACCTGCAGTAAAAAGTACTGCAAGAGCTACAATATATTTAACCATAATCTACTTAAGAACGAATGTTCGTGTAATTGTTTCCTTACCGTTTTGAATGTGCAAGTAGAAAGATCCGCGAGCCACGTCAGAAACATTTATTGTTACAATAGATGAAGTTATCGTTCCTGTATTTACGGTGCGTCCACTGTAGTCTATGATTTTATATTCACCACCTAGAAGTGCTTCAGAAACTTCAATATTTACAATTTCAGACGTTGGGTTAGGGTAAATTAAGGCATCTGCTAATTCTGTTGCAATAGTTGAGATTCCATCGTTTACTCCAGGTCTGAATTCTTTGATAATATTGGGCCCGTAACCTGGGTAAGAAGGTCCGTTTAGAGCCATATAAACAGCTCCAGTATTTGGGTTGACACAAATGTCACGAACCCTTTGGTTAAACTCAGAAAAGTACTGGTCTTCAGATTCAACTTCTAAACCATCTTCGCTCAGGTGTAGAATACTCAAACGCTCATGTTGCCCTCCCAGACCGCCAAGGACTGATAAAAGTATGCAGTGATTCCAGGCTGGGATGGCTGGGTGGTTGTAATATTCTATACCGTTAACGGCGATACAAGGAGCCCAAGATCTTAGAGGTTCTCTCACATTGAACTCTTCACAAAAAGCAGCTTCACTCGGTCCATTACAGGATCCTTCAACATCAGGCCAACCGTAGTTTCTTCCTTCTTCGATGATGTTAAATTCATCCCAATTACTTTGGCCATGCTCTGAGCTGTAAATTGTGCCATCAGGCCCCAAACAAAGGCCCTGGCTGTTTCTATGCCCCCAGCTATAAACGTAACTGTCAGGCCAAGGATTGTCCTCGGGCACCGTCCCGTCAAGATTGATTCTGAGCATTTTGCCGTTATCTGAATTCAGGTTCTGTGATGATGCGCCGCCATCTCCTGTATCTCCAGTACTCATTAAAAGCGTGTTGTCTGGAAGTATAAGTAGTCTCGAGCCGTTGTGGATTCCTCCGCCATCGACTGTAAGAAGTATTTCCTCGTTAACGAGCTGCGAACCATTCCAATCAAATACACTCAGCCTTTCCGTAGCATTAGACCAGCTTGTTCCACTGTTGTATACTAAGTAAACTTTAGGGGTGTTTTCCCAATCTGGGTGCATCGCCATCCCTAAAAGTCCAGGTTCTGCACCTGTTCCACCGAAAACATTTAGGTTTAAGACGTTGACGTAAGCTCCAGTTTCTGGATTGATTCTAAAAACATCTCCAGGTCTTGTCGTAGACCAAATCATATCGTCCGGCCCCCATAAAATCTCCCACGGCACCTGTAATCCAGTGACTAGATCGTATTCAGTTAAAATTGTTCCTTCTATATCCCAAGTGTCTTGAGCAATAGAGGTTGTTGAAGATAGTCCCAATGTGAGGACTGATAGAATGACTATTAGTAGGTGTTTCATGTTAATTGCAGGTTTCAATTAATTTGCAATTTACGAGTGACATCCCTTAAGTTTCAGATTTACTCCATTAATTTCCAAGACAAATTGCCGATTGTGAAAGTATTGTTATCAGACCACTCTGTGATTTTTCTGCTTCTCCAGCAATAATAGATTTTCCATCTGCGCTTATTTCAACTGATTCTTTAGATTTATTAATGTAAACGACACTTTCCTCACCTAGGTACTCTCGCGTTATTTTAAGAAGAGTATGGGAAAGCGCTTCGATATTGCAGGAACCATAAATTAAAGACATTCTCGAACGGCGAAGCTTAATCCACTCAGAAGTCCATGAAAGCGTATTTCCCTCTTCAAGAGAAAGGTCATCAAACCTCATAACTCGTCTATTGTCTGGGTCATTCCCGCCCACATCAGCTATTTCATCTCCATAATAAATGCATGGAATACCTGGCATAGCCATGAGATAAGACATAAGCATTCTCATTTTTTCAAAACCGCCACCACCATTTACGTGTTGAATGTCTTGAGTCCAACCCTCAAATTTACCATTCCCTTCAGGCACTACGCCACCATCCGCAAGAGAAGTGAAGCGGATGCGGTCTTGGTTTCCGGTGATGTTTCCCATAAGATTATGAGCTCCATAAGATTTCAAAGACTCGCGAGCGGTGGAAGCAAGATTTTTAAAAGATCCATCATCAAACGCTAGTGCAGCCACAGCAGCATCGTAGTGGTTGAAGTCGAATTGTGCGTCTAGCATACCCGAAGAGATGTAGCTACTTATCAATGAAGGGCTGCCATAAGTCTCCCCAATTTGGAAAAGGCGACGTCCACGTGTGCGATTCACAACTTTCATTTTCCTAGTAAGAGTACGCCAAAACACTTCAGGTATATGCTTCGTTGCATCGTGCCTAAAGCCATCAACCGCAGAGTTCTCCACCCACCACATTGCCGAGTCTGTCATAGCTGAGTACACTTCCGGTCGTGAGAGATCCAAGGTAGGTAGGAAGGTGTCGAACCAAGTGGTGAGTCTGTGATCGTCCCATCGTTCGATATTCATAGACCCGTCTGGCAGGTAAAGGTCTGTAGCCCAGTCAGGGTGTTCTTTGTATATGGGGTGGTCTTCATGGACGTGATTCGCAACATAGTCTAAGATTACGTTCATATCTGCTGAATGTGCGAAATCTACAAATCCATTAAACTCCGCTCTAGAACCGAAAGTAGGGTCTATAACTGTATTGCTGATGGGCCAATATCCATGAAAACTGGAGAATTTACTTGAAACAGAAGTGCGTGGATCAGACCAGTACCCCCACGCACCTTTTACATTCTTAGTAATAGGACTGAGCCAAACCGTATTTACTCCTAGTCTCCCTAAATATCCATCTACAATTTTTAAAGCCACCCCGGTGATATCACCTCCTTTGTGATTTGCAATGGGCATAATATCCTTATCATCAACTGGACTATCATTGTCGGGCATCCCGTTGTTAAACCGATCTATCATCAAGAAGTACATCACCATTGCGTGCCAATCTCTTCTATCTAAGTCCTCGGTGGAAACAATAGGTTCTCCATATTCAAGTGGAATTAATATCTCTGGCCCTCTCACTCCATTATTTACAGGATATAACCTTAGGTGTGACCTTCGCAATGACTTTGCAGAATTGGGAATATTTAAAGAGGCATTTCTCAGAAGACCTAGCTCAATTTCAGCAATGAATCGATCTTCCCAGATGCACCAAACGTCAATTCCATAATCTCCTTTAATTTCAATGTCGGCATTTTCCGCTTGAGCAACTTTAATAACAGGGGGCAATGAAGCTTGGGATACTTCTATCAGTGAATTCCAACCGCCTAGCCCATTGGGTATAGAGTCATTGTTGGCGGGGTCTAAACCCCAGGCATTGTCGGTTATTATTTGGTATGAATGATTCCCTAATGGCAAGTTTAACGTTACAGACCAATTCCCATTTTCCACTTGCTCAAGTGGAGTTTTCCAAGAACTCCATCCATTCATAGACCCTGCTAAATGAACACTTGTAGCCTCTGAGATCCTTCCACCATTAGTTTCAATTGTAATCTCCTGCATCTCAGAAGCAAATACTAGGATGTTTCTTTGAGCAGAGTTGGATCCTTGCTTAACGTAAATTGAAAGTAACCCGATTCCATTTGTGGGCTGTTTTGTTATTATAGCATCATTGTAACTATTGAAGTGAATCCTTTCAGGATGGTTCATCTCATGGAAATACACTACTGAATCAACATTTTCCCCATAAAGCAAGTAGTCTTTTAAGTTAAGTCTTGTCGATTTTGATTCTAACTGTATAGGAAGCGTGGGTCCCCACGTACTCCAGCCATCTCCTTCACGAAGCTTTTCCACAACCTCTGTTAATGTCTCAGATGATGTTTGCTCGTGATTTGTTGTTGTACTTGAGCAATTAGAGAGTACAATGAGTACACAACTTACAGAAGCTAAAAGGAGGATTCTCGCAGTTTTCATTCTTAGGTGTTACTCACAAGTTAAAATAGGAAGATTAATGTAGTAATTAGGCGGTCCTGGAGGATAAGAAAATCCAGGTCTTAAGATGTAACAAATAAGATAATCTATTCCTGCTATTTCTGGAGTCATCATGGGTGCGAACAGATCCTCCGGGATAAAGGTAATCCTAAACTTGCCCACTGTTTCAGTTGTTCCATCATCGATAGAAGTCATTTGAAGTTCAGGGGTTGAGGTCACAAGGGCTTCATCAATGTAAATTAAATTCGTTCCATCAAGTAGCTTCGCTGCCATCCATAAATAGCAATCTTCCTCACCCATGTTTTGAAGCCCTTCGTACGATTCTTGGGTGTTATCATAAGTAATGCTTAGAAAATCGTCAGCGCGACGAACTTCGGGAAACACACAAATAACTTCGTCACATAATTTCGGCACTATGGGTATATATAGATCCTCCGTCTTGGGTTCACCTTCGAACCCATCGATAGGCGATCCGTCTTTAAGTTTAGCCAGGCATGAAATCCCACTAGCATAAAGCTCGGCTCCCTCGATATCAAAAAACTCCGTAGGCACAAATGTCATAGAATATAATTTAGGACCAATCCGATTAAGTTTCATCGCCTCATTCGACGCCGTCCACTCTCCATTTCCTGCCATAGGCGAAGAAGGATTCCATGCCCATAGATATACGTGCGTTGTATCAGACATTACATCTAACATAGCGCTTAGGGCATTGTTTTGAAGACCGTCTTGGCTTTGGTTTATATCTATAAAAAGCGTGACCTCATCATCTGGAGAAGTAGGAGAGGGTTGTATATACCCGACCTGAGCATAGATAGAGTTTGTGAGACTAAAGCTCAATAAGAGTAAACCTAATAGTTTAAATAAATTCTTCATGGCGATTTAATTTACTCTATTAAAATTGATTGAATAAAGAACTGTGCTTGATGCGGTAGGACCTTCACCGCATAGTCTGTCATATTCAATAGTCATAGCATTGTCGAACGGTCTAATTACCGATCCTAACTCATATTGCAATGTGTCACTAGGAGTTCCGTCTGAGAGTGTAGTCTCTAAAATAATATAGCTAGGGTGATTGTCATCATCGAACCCCCAAACGCCTTGCTCTCCGAAGTAGTTGCGCCCTATCTCTAATGAGCTATTATAGCTTCTGTCTTCGTTAAAGGTGATTTGCATAGGGGTGACGATTCCATCGTCGAAAAAGTAAGTTAAATCCCTTTGTTCTTTGATGGGATTATTTAAATCTGTTTGGATAAATGTGTTTAACTGCCAAGTGCCTAACATACCCGCGACTTTGTCAAATGGCTCGCCAAGCTCCCCTTGCGGTTTAGGTTTACATCCAGTGGTAGCAACTAAAGCAACTAGTAATACCTTTATGATTGTGTTGTTAATGAAGTTCTTCATGTTTTTAAGGTGTTAGAGGCATCCTCCTTCTGGGTTTAACACAAATCCGGATACAGTGTTTTCAGTATTTGAAAACTGAAGAGCCATTCCAGGACAATCCCAAGAACCTCCACGAATGGTTATGTCTTCTCCCATGGTTCCACGCCTTTGGAGTTGGTCGACCCAAGTTCCTTCACACAAGGTTTCTTTCCTGTAATCTATTCTCGCAGCATTACGAATTAATGTAGCATCTGCATTTTCACTTAGTAAAGAAGCGTTAGCCCGAGATCGAATAGAGTTAATGTCAGAGATTGCAGAGCTTAAATTCTCATTTAACTCAGAAAGAGATTCAGCTCGGATGAGCATTATTCCAGTTAGGTGGATTAATGGAACGTTGAAAACGTCAAGGTTGTTAAACCTGTTACAGAAATTCCGCTCACCTGAGGTGAACCACTCAGCTCTGGCATCTCCGGAACCTTCTCCAAGTCCATTCCACCAATTTATAAAGTCAATAGAGAACGTGAGTTGTGGAGTAGGATTGTTGTCAGAACGGTAGTTGTCCCGAAGACTCTCACAACGGAAATCAACAAACGTAGCGTCTTCCAGTAAATCAGAATCCACAAAGCTTTGTATCCCGAATATTGTCTCCACGTTCGTTATGCCAGACTCAAATCTATTTAAATCTGTGTCTACTGCGTAATTTCCGCTAGATATAATTGCATCACAGTAACTCACTGTCTCCATCCAGTCTTGCATCAAGAAGTGCATATGAGCAAGGTACCCATTTGCGGCATCTGATGTGCCGTAAGCCCCATTCGAGGAAGGTAGATGTTCAGCGGCATACATAAAGTCATCAATGATTGCGGAGTAAACTTCTCCTACCGAAGCTCTTGGTAATGGATCTTGGGAAGCTTCTAGCCTAAGAGGAATGCCCAAGTGAGAGTTGTCAGATGTATATCCGAAAGGTTGAGCAAACATCTTCACAGCGCCCAAGTGGCAAATTGCCCTTACAAATCTTGCTTCCGCTGTGATCCTTGTTCTATCCTCAGATGTTATGTCCTCAACCAAATCGAAGCTCCCAAGTACGACATTAGACCTATATATCGCGTAGTAGAAATCTGTGTAAATCCCCCCATTAATTCCAGTGAAAAATGTTGTTTCCCTATTGTATATAGCTTTGTAGTCATTATTGTTGTCAGGTTCAGCGAGATTATCTCCTCGGAGTTCATTTACAATTTGAACTCTGCCGTCGTAGAGATTTCCGAGCACGTCATAAGTTGAGATAAGCAATCTCTGAAGATCATCAGTGGTTGAGATTGCATCTTCCGCAAGGATGACTTCTCCAGGTTCGAAAACAAGGAGCCTGTCACATGAAAGAAGAGAGAGCGAAATCGCAATTAAGAAAGTTGTCGTTTTCATCATCTTAAAAATTAGCTGTGATTGAGAAAGTAAAAGCCCTTTCCTGAGGAGGAGTAAGGTAGGTTACATTAGCGCTCATGTTTCTATCCTGAGCGTTTTCAAAGTCACGAACAACCTCTGGATCTAACCCTGGAAAGTTCGTGATGGTAAAAACGTTAGTCGCATTTACTGCAAGTCGGATTTCTTTCTTACCTGGAACGTTGTATCCGAGAGTGAGATTGCGCAGTCGCATGTAGGATGCGTCGTAAATAAACAAACTTGTATTCCACCAAGGGAAACCAGATGGCAAACTGTATGTCGTCTCGTCTAACGTAAGTCTAGGATAAGTGGCTTCATCACCTGGTTGTTGCCATCTGTCGAAAAGCTCAGTTCTCATATTCCAATCGCTCACTACACCGAGTTGGCGTTTGGCTGAAGAATCAAAAATCTTAGCTCCCACTGAGAAAGAAACGAGAGCTGTTAAATCCCAATTTCCATAAGTGAAGGAGTTAGTCATACCTCCTATAAAGTCAGGGAGGCCGTCACCCACGTACTTCCGGATATCGTTCGAATACTCGAAGGTTTCATTTCCTTCAAGGTCAATATAAACGGGTAGACCAGTTTCAGTATCAATATGGCTGTGCTCGACTAAGTAGAAAGATCCTATTGGGCGACCTACAATTACTCTCGAATCGTTAGAACCTCCAGAAATTGCATCTGGAGTATACTCACCTATATCAATCAGTTCGTTGTAGTTCTTAGACACGTTCAGTTCTGTAACCCAGCCCAGTCTTCCTGTGGTGTTATAGCTTTTTATGCTCAGCTCAACACCTCTATTCATGACTGTTCCAACGTTATCCCAATAGTTTGTGAATCCTGTAGAAGCTGGAACACTAACGTTCATAAGCACATCCGTTGACCATTTGTGGTAAGCCCCTACTTCCAACACCAATCTGTCCTGAAGTAGACCTATTTCCACTGAGCCATCAATGGTTCTTGTGGACTCCCATTTAAGGTCCGGATTTGCTGGTTGGATGGGGTATAGGATGCTGTCTCCTGCGTACGTTATTCCATTGTTTGTAGGACTATATGTCCCAAACCTTGCGTAGTCTGGAATGTTCGCAGCCCCAGTTTTACCCACGCTTGACCTCATCTTTAAAAAGCTGATATTCTTAGAATTAAACCAGTCTTCATCGCTAATCACCCATCCTGCAGAAACGGCTGGGAAGAATCCATATCTGCTGTTACGCCCAAACCTCGATGAGCCATCTACTCTCATCGTGGCTTGAAAAAAGTATCTATCCTCTAGCGAATAGTTTATTCTGCTGAAGTAAGATAAGAAACTGTGTTGAGTAGGAAGATTCACTCTTCTATCCGCTGTATCGAGTAATGATTGTAATGAATCGCTAGAATAAACAGGTGAAGGTGAGTTGGGGAAATAATAGTCCCAAGAAAAGTTGTCTGCTCTTTGGTATTCAGACCCTACAAGAAATGAAAGCGTCTGAGTGTCGTCTATTTCGTACTGATAATCAGCTGTAACACCTACGTTCCAATTTAGAATAGTGTTGCTGTATAGGTTTCCTTGGTCTAAGTAGTTGTTGAAAGCCTCAGGCTCCCACATATCTTCCTCCACAAGCATTCTATCGAACCCACCAGTGAATTTTACATGAAGATCTTGAAGAGGGGTGAGGATGAACTGTGCATTTGTGAATGTTCTGCTTTCAGTCGATCTCCATTTTTTCATCTCTCTCTCAGCGACCATATTCCAGTTCGTATTCCATTGATAGAAGTCTCCAGATTCGTAACTCACTCCATTTACAAGAGTGTCGTTTTCATAACGAACTGGCATGTATGGAAGGGCTTGGGACATAGCTCGCCCTAACCCACCGCTCCAGGCCATACTTATCCTTTGGTTTCTACCCTCAGACATAGACCCGGAGAAAAGTAATTTTGCCCAGGGCGCAATATCCGCATCTAGGTTAATCCGCCCACTTATTCTTGTGTAGCTGTTTCCCATCATGTAGCTTTCGTTATCATCATATGCGAATCCGGAGTACATGCTCCACTTGTCTCCACCTGTATGAGCGCCGAAGCTGTGCGCATTTTTCATCCCAGCTCCTATAGTCTCGTCCACCCAATCTGTATTGGTCTCAACAGCATTGAGGTAAGCTGCTTTCCTAGATTCAGGGCTGTCAGTAGATGAACTCATATGAGGCAGCCAAACATATCCTGTTCCCCCATCGTTTTCCCAGGCTTCCTGTCTGATCGTTAAGTACTCCTCGGTATTCATCATGTTGGGTTTTGAGGCGACCTTAGAGAATCCAATTCGAGAACTGTATTCAAACGAGGTTTTGCTTGTTCCTCTCTTGGTTGTGATTAAGATGACTCCGTTCGCTCCTCTAGAGCCATAAATGCCAGTTGCAGCTGCGTCCTTAAGGATTTCAACAGAAGCAATATCGTTGGGGTTAATACTTGCTAGTGGGTTGTTGTTAAACCCGCCACCATAGCCTGCACGCCTATTTAAGAAGTACTCTTGAGTAATAGGAATTCCATCTACAACGACGAGTGGGTCTCCAGACCCAGAGATAGAGGCCACACCACGAATTCTTATCAAAGACCCAGCTCCGGCTGCTCCTGAGCTTTGACTTACCTGTACTCCCGCGGCTTGTCCTTGTAGGGCTGCCTCAAAAGAGGGTGTCTGCACTGCAGTTATCTTTTTCGCGTCAATTTTGACAATTGACCCCGTCACCTCTTTCCTGCGCTGGACACCATAACCCACAACGACAACATCGTTAATCAATACGGCATCCTCATTCAGTCGGGCGTTTAAATTATTTTCACCTTTTGTTATATCTATTTCAAATGTTTGTTTCAGGTAGCCTATAAAACTAAATTCTATAGAGTGCTTGCCTATTGAAAGCGCATTGATCTCATAGTGACCGTTGTAATCACAAAAGACTCCAATTGATCCATCTACGATTACGGTTGAAGAGGGGAGTGGTGTCCCATTTATGTCGTAAACAAAACCAGATAAGGTTTGAGCTTTGGTTGTTATAGATAAAAGAAAAATCACAGCAAATACAGCAATAAAATTCTTCATTGTTTTTGAATAGTTGAAGTGAAATGTAAGATGTTGGAATTGCAGTTAGCTTGTACTCTGATGCTGTAAATACCAGGTGACATACAATCAATATCAATGTGTATGTTTTTCGTTTGGCTTGTACCAGAGACAACTTTTTTACCTAGTGTGTCGAAGACTTCATATGAAATGTTTTCCAATATCCCTCCATGAATTACGTCAGGAATTGCTACAGTAAATGAACCTGTGCAGGGATTAGGATAGGAGACAATGATGGATGAATTATTCTCCGATTCTAAAGAAATATCCTCAACTGAAGCAGTGTTGTATATATCAGGAGTAGGAAGTTGGGTGTCTATATATACATGATATTCTCCTGGCGCAAAAGCAAATGATTCTGCTGTGTTGGTAATCTCGAGTTCTTCACCCGTCATATAGTCATACCATGTTCCCTCGTGTTGGAAATCGCACACCATATTGATAGAATTTACATGAAAGTTCCCAACGACAACGACATTCATTTCTGTTGCGTTTATGTGAAGCCTTTTCCCCATGCCTTCGGTGTCGAAATCAAAGCTTAAGGTAGTGAATACCTCTGGATAGTCTTTTTTTAAATTATTCAAGGCTGAGAAAACATCGAAAAGCCTGTGTCGCTCAGAGTCCTCAAAGTAATCCCAGCGTACGGGTTTGGCCTCTATACGACAAGACTCCTCAACGGTAACTCCATCAGAGCAGGTGTTGATGCTATAGTCGTATCCCAACTCCTGAAACTGCCAAATATGCTTAGGTCCTGGAAGTAAAATATGAAAACAAGCCGTCAGTTCAACTCTATGCAGGGCCGTACCCAGATTTGCTATATCATACTCGTCAGCGTTATTCCCCCAGTTGAGATTGTTGTACATAAGTCTTTCTTCGTCGTGACTTTCCATATACGTAACGGCATGGGGCTCGTTATAGCCGTGTGACTGATAATTCGCATAATTCAGATTCGAAGAATATCCCATTCCTGCCTCTGAGTAGTCGTGATGAGTATTGGCCCAAAGCATGAAACCTTCATTTGCCAGTAACTGCTCTTCATTGTAGTCGCACCAGTGTTCGAGTATCATATATACCCCATCATCTTGAGACCAAACGTGCTCTCCATACTCCTCAATAATAGCGATTCTGCCTGCGTCGTAGGAGGAGCCACCTCCCTGGGTTTGGACTAAGCCTTGAGTAAAATCCCAACGAAACCCATCAATGTGGTAATTCTGAGTCCAGTGATCTAAAGTTCTCTTGACGAAACTCTTTGTTGCATTGGTGTTGTGATTCCAATCATAGAACCAGTTCATCGAGTGTGGTGCTTCGACATTAAACCAGGGGTTATTCGGCGCAACCACCCAGTCATTCCAGTACATTGTAATGAATGGGTTCGGTTGATCCGAATGATTAAATACGAGATCAAGGATGACCGCTATCCCCCTTTCATGGCAAGCATCCACAAGCGATTTTAAATCATCACGAGTCCCGTAGGCTTTGTCCGGAGCAAAGTAAAAGGTCGTGTTGTAGCCCCAACTATCGTTCCCATTAAATTCCATAATAGGCATTAGTTCTATTGCACTGATTCCCAAATTTTCTATATAATCTAATGAATCCTCTATCATTTTATAAGTCCTCTGTTCAGAGAAGTCCCTCACCAGAATTTCATAAATAACGAGGTTTTCCTGCTGAGGCCTATCGAAACTCATATCAGTCCAAACGTATTCCTCTTCCCCTGTCACAAAAACACTCACCGGGTCACTCGAAGTAAGCTCCTCAGGATAAGGTAGCATGTCTGGGTAAGTGCTCTCAGGAATCCATGGGTCGTTCCACTTGTCTAATTGAATCTCTGCATAAGCATCTGCGACCCTGATATCGTCTGGCATAATGTGGTATTGAAATCTATACGGTTGCCCAGCCTCGAGACCAGTGAGTTCTATCCAATAGCGTTGGTAATCAGGTGTGCGAGTCATTATCGCTCCAGAAGTCATCTGCCAATCATTGAAATCTCCTACAGCAAAAAGAAATTCTTTATAAGGTGCGAAAACTTGTAGTATGACAGTGTTGTCATCAATGTAGTTAATACCGTCTTGTGTCCCTGTGGGAGCCCAAGCAATATTAGGGGCATCTGGCATTGCTGTAATTATGATAGTCTTTTCGCTTTCATCATCTGTTGCCGAAATCCCGTTTAACGTGAGTTCGTAATCTCCAGGGGATTCAAGAGTTAAAATGTACTCAAGTGAAAGTCCGTCATTATTTGCAACTTCCACACCGTTTACATTCAGGGATAGTTCCCCTAAAGAAGAGCTTATAGCTTGAATCTCTACCTGTTCTCCGGCCTCCATGATGTTAAAATCTAGTGGAGGGCTTAAAAAGTCAACTTCGTACTCTCCGTTACTCACAGCAATGAACAGATCACTTTCGTCAGCATTTTTACCAACCACTGTTCCAAGCGCGTCTCTAAATACGAAAGCCAGTTGTTCTATTTCTTCTCCTTCATCAATTCCGTAATACTCTGCTAAAGTCAGCCCGTTGAAATTAAAGGTGTGGACTGTACTGCCAGCTTCTAATGGCAGTAAGACGTTCCCCACATTTGCTTCACTTAGGTTGTTAGGCGAAGTTGAGGGCCATGGGTTATGAACGTAGTGCCAGTTCGAGGAAGAAGTGCTTTGAGATGTTATGACTCCGGTGTGAGCGTATACGTACGGACATCCTGGACAGGGTTCTGTCAGGTCTACTAACGCTCCATTGCCCTCTGTTACGTCGTAGTATAAAATGACGATGTCGTCAGCTGTTGGGAATGCTGGTTCAGTCCAAACAACCTGTGCCCCCAACATGCCACAAATTGCCAAACTTATAAAAGAGAGTAAATATTTCATTTAGTTTACAGCTTCAGGATTGAATGTAAATAGTTGAGCAGGTTTATGTAATACTCCAATTTGTTTTTCGTCTAGTGGTACTACGTGATCCATACGTTTGACGTTCTTACGGAAATTTCGTTTGTCTAGTTTTTTATCGAGAACAAGTTCGTGCAAGTGCTGAAGCTGGCTTAGAGTGAATTTCTTAGGAAGAAGTTCGAATCCTATATTGTGAGGCTCGATATGTTCGCGAAGTGTTGTTATTGCGTATCTAAATATTTCATTGTGGTCGAAAGCGAGTCCGGGAACTTTGTCGACGTCTACCCACTGAATACTACCGGCAAAAGATGATGCTTCAGGATTATATTCGTGAAGAGATACCAGTGCGTAGTAAGCAACAGTTATGATCCTTTTATTAGGAAATTCTCGAAAAGTTTCAAGCCATTTCTCGTCCTTTTCTCCACGAACTCTTTCTGGATCTCCGAAAGAGTGAAACTGCTTCAGGAAAATCCCTTCTATGCTTGTGAGTTCTAACAAAACTCGAGCGGCGCATGCACTTAGTGTTTCTTCGGCTTGAACGAGATCACCTGGCAATGCCATCTGAAGCTCGCTTTCCGTAAGAGCCCCCCCATCCTGTGTTTTTTGCTGTATTAGGAGAACTTTTATAGAATCGCCATCATAGCCAAAAACAACACAGTCTACACTTACACCTAGTTGTGAATTTGAATTCATACTCGAAATATACAAGGCAAAAGTGTCATTTATACACTATTGATGGTACCTATTCAATAATTATTAAATCATCCTATTTCAGCTTGTATATCTTAAAGATTTTCAAATCTCAATCAAGTGAGTCAGTTTATCACTTAATGTATTTAAGACAATAAGTGTAATAATTTTGTTGTTTCTCGTATAGAATGTGCTAAATTTCGCATGCTAAATATTTAATCAATTAAGAAGGTGAAGAAAATTGCAGTGTTAACTTCAGGTGGAGACGCTCCAGGAATGAACGCTGCGATACGTGCAGTTGTGAGAACTGCGGTTTTTCATGAATTAGATGTATGTGGAGTGTTCCAAGGATATCAAGGGTTAGTTGATGGTGATTTCAAAAAGCTTCACGTTAGGTCTGTTGCGAAAATTTTAGGGCGTGGAGGGACTATTCTTAAATCAGCAAGGTGTAAAGAAATTAGAACTAAAGAGGGAAGAGTGAGGGCTATTGAAAATCTCCGTAAAAACGAAATCGATGGACTTATTGTAATAGGAGGTAATGGAACTTTTGCAGGTGCGATGAAATTGAATGAGGAGCATGGTTTTCCTATAATTGGTTTGCCAGGGACGATTGATAATGACTTAGCGGGAACAGATAATACAATAGGTTTCGATACAGCGACTAATACCATCGTCGAGGCGGTGGATAAAATTAGAGATACAGCGGATAGTCACAATCGATTGTTTTTTGTTGAGGTGATGGGGAGAGACAATGGTTTTATTGCATTAAGGACAGGAATTGCGACAGGGGCGATTGCGGTTATGACTCCGGAAACGGGTTTAGACTCAAATGATTTAATTGATGTTCTGCAAGCGGGTCAAAGGAATCAAAAGTCAAGTAGTATTGTCATTGTTGCTGAAGGCGATAAGTCAGGAGGTGCATATGAGCTTGCGAAGAAAATTCAAAATAAAACAGACTTGTACGATATTAGGATTACTATTCTAGGACACCTTCAAAGAGGTGGGCCTCCTTCTTGCTATGATAGAGTTCTAGCTTCAAGACTTGGCGTTGAGGCAATTGAGGCTTTGTTAAGGGGCGAATCTAATTGTATGATAGGAATTGTGAATGATAGCTTACTTTCGACGCCATTTAAAAAGGCGGTAGCTAATAAAATACATACATTGGATGATGAGGTGCGCATTGCGCGCATTTTGTCTATTTAAATTTAAATATATCAGATGTCAAAAAAGCGTATAGCAATTAATGGTTTCGGTCGAATAGGTCGCATGTCATTTCGAATACTAGAAGAAAGAACGGATGTGGAGGTTGTAGGGATTAACGATTTAACGGATGTTGAAACCCTTGCTCATCTTCTTAGGTTTGATAGCGTTCACGGTAAGTTTAACGGTGAAGTGGAAATAGTAAACGGAGATCTTCAAGTGAATGGTAGAGTTGTTAAGGTGTCTTCTGAAAAAAACCCTTTAAACCTTCCTTGGAAAGAACTCACTGTAGATTCGGTTATTGAGTCTACTGGAGTATTTAGAACCAAAGAATCGACGTGGGCACATATAGAGGCAGGTGCGAAAAAGGTAGTGATAAGCTCCCCGGCTTCTGGTGATTTGAAAACCATAGTTCTTGGTGTTAATGAAGATATTCTTGAAGATTCTGATGTTATCATGAGTGCTGCTTCTTGTACTACTAATTGCCTAGCGCCGATGGTGAGAGTTTTAGATGACTGTTTCGAGCTAGAAAGAGGATTTATCACAACAGTTCATTCTTATACTTCAGACCAAAGATTGCAGGATTCTCCACACTCTGATCTTAGAAGGTCCCGAGCAGCAGCTGTTAATATGATTCCGACTTCAACCGGTGCTGCTGCTGCTGTTGGTCTTGTATTGCCCAAACTAGCAGGTAAATTAGATGGGTTAGCGATTCGTGTTCCGACGCCGACGGGTTCTGTCACAGATCTTACAGCGGTTCTTAAACAGGATGTTACAATAGAACAGGTTAATGAAGCTATGAGAGCAGCAGCTAATGGGGAAATGAATGGGATACTCTGTTACAGTGAAGATCCTTTAGTTAGTTCAGATATTGTGGGCGATCCCCACAGTTGTATTTTTGATTCGGATTTAACCAGGGTATCAAAGAATGTAGTCAAACTATTTGGTTGGTACGATAATGAAACTGGGTACGCAAATAGAGTTGTAGATTTAGTTAGTAGAATATAAATAAAACGCAAATGATCATCTTAATTGCAGATAGTGGTTCGACAAAGTGTGATTGGCTTGCTATTGATGAAACAGGAAAAGAGCTGGGTCAGTTTAGCACTATAGGTTTAAACCCTTATTTTCATTCTTCTAATCTTGTTGAGCAAGTGCTTACAAGCCAAATAGAAATGATGCAAATCGCTCAAAATGTTGGGAAAGTGTTTTTCTATGGAGCAGGCTCAAGCTCGAAGGAAATGTGTTCAATTATTGAAGTAGGTCTTAGCCGTGTATTCAGTCATGCAGAGATTCTTGTAGCCCATGACCTTAACGGAGCAGCCTATTCTACTTGGTCAGGTGAGCCCGCAATTACATGTATACTTGGCACTGGTTCTAACTCTTGTTTTTTCGATGGTATTGACATTTATGAAGAGGTGCCGTCCCTAGCCTATATCCTAGGGGATGAGGGAAGCGGGAGTTGGTTTGGTAAACGCCTATTGAGATCATTTTTCTACAAAAAATTACCTCAGCATATCCACGATGATTTCTTGAGTGAATTTGGACTATCCGTTACAGAAGTGAATAAAAGGGTATATACAGAACCAAATCCCAACGTATTTCTTGCCAGCTTTATGAAGTTTATAGCTAAGCATCGAGATGCAGATATTGTCAAGTCTTGGCTCGAAAATGGTTTTGGTGCTTTTTTAGACTCCCACGTTACTTGCTATGAAAATCACCAGCAAGTGCCGGTGCATTTTATAGGAAGTGTAGCTTATCACTTTTCTGATCATCTTCATCTTGCCTGTGAAAAGAGAGGGATTCAGATGGGTAATCTGATTAAAAAACCTATTGAAGGTCTTGCGAAATACCATGTTGAATGTATCCTTCAATGAAAATAAGGGGTTGCATTTTCGATATGGATGGTGTTATCGTAGATTCAGCGAAACACCATTTTACTGCTTGGAAAATGTTAGCCGAAGAGCTTTCCATACCATTTACAAAAGATGATAATAAGCTCTTAAAGGGGTTGAGTAGAATCGATAGTCTTGAAAAGATACTTTCTTTAGGTTCATTAGAACTCAACTCTAAGACAAAACTCCAACTTATGGAGAAGAAAAATTCCCTTTACCTTTACCTGATTAGTAAGATGGGCGAAAATGACATTCTTCCAGGTGTAAAAAATCTTATTTTAGAGCTGAGACGAGAAGGTGTTGGAGTGTGCTTAGGTTCTTCAAGTAAGAATACCACCGTAATTTTAAAAAATTTAAATCTTTTCAATCTTTTTGATGGAGTAGTTGACGGAAACCACATTACCCTATCTAAACCTGATCCGGAAGTTTTCTTAAAAGGCTCTGAAATATTAGGGGTTTCACCATCAGAGTGTATCGTCTTCGAAGATGCCGCATCAGGTGTAGAAGCAGCTCTTTCGGGAGGTTTTTTTGCTTTAGGCATCGGTGATGCTTCTGAGCTTAGTAGAGCTAACTCGGTTGTAAGCGATCTTTATGGAATGACATTAAAAAAATTAAATCAAATAACGGGATGAGTTCTTCTACGACTCATTACGATGTCGACCCATGGAAGGTGACTGAAAATGGATTAGATGATACTACGAATCGAGCAAGTGAATCTATATGTACTGTTGGGAATGGGCGGTTTGGTTTAAGGGCAAATTTTGAGGAGAAATATTCTGGAGATTCTTTGCCTGGTCATTATGTTGGGGGGATTTACTATCCAGACAGAACGAAAGTTGGTTGGTGGAAAAATGGCTACCCAGAAACTTTTGCTAAGGTTTTAAACTCAACCAACTGGTCTAAGATTGGTGTTATAGTCAACGGGGTAGTATTAGATCTTTTTACTGCTTTTAATGTAATTGAATTTAAGCGCGAACTTGATATGAAGCGAGGCCTTGTAACCCGCTTATTCGAAGTTGAAGTAGTTAGTGGTGTAATTATTAGAGTCAAAGCGGAGAGGTTTTGTAATATGTATAGTCCAAACAGAGCGGCAATTAAATATTCAATCGAAGCTGTACATGGCGTTGATCAAGTTGTTATTTCTCCTGCCGTAGATGCTGATGTTACTAACGAAGATTCAAATTGGAATGAAGCTTTCTGGAAGTTTGATAAAGGTGTCATTTTAGATGAAGTAGGTTGTGTAATCAATACTACGGAGAAAACAAGCTTCACAGTAGCTACGGCATTTTCTAGTACTCTCGAGTTAAATGGGGAGTTAGTCGATGCTGACAGTTTTGCTGCTGCTGACCAAGAAGTTTTTGCAACTTATAAAATTGGAGATGTAAGGGATGGTGACAAATTTGTTTTAAATAAGTTCATAGGAATTGTAAGCTCTTTGAATCATGAGGTTGAAGGTTTGTCAGAATTAGCGTTTGCCGAATCTATGTCAGGTCTAAATAATGGATATGATTCTGAGTTTGAGAAACATTGCTTAAGCTGGGAAAAAATTTGGAATGAAGGAGATATAGAGATCGAGGGTGATGATAAAGCTCAACAGGCTATACGGTTTAATATTTTCCATCTAAACTCTACTTACAGAGGGGATGACCCTAAATTAAACATTGGCCCTAAAGGGTTTACTGGTGAAAAGTACGGCGGTGCTACGTATTGGGACACTGAGGCGTATTGTGTCCCCTTTTACTTAAGTACCCACGATTCTTCAGTTGCTAGGCAGCTTCTCGTATACAGGTTTAATCACCTTGAACAAGCGATTGAAAACGCTAAAAATTTAGGATTTTCTGACGGAGCTGCTCTTTATCCTATGGTTACTATGAATGGGGAAGAATGTCACAACGAATGGGAAATTACATTCGAGGAAATTCACAGAAATGGTGCCATCGCTTTTGCCATATTTAATTACGTGAGATATACCGGTGATAAGGAATATCTTCTTGAAATGGGATTCGACGTACTTCTTGGTATTGCTCGCTTTTGGAGCCAAAGGGTTACATTTTCAGAATCACGAAAAAAGTGGGTAATACTTGGTGTTACTGGGCCTAACGAATATGAAAACAATGTAAACAACAATTGGTACACCAACTACATCGCTCGGTGGTCTATGAATTACACCCACGAAATAGGCGAATGGATTTCTTCAGACCATCCAAGTGTAATGTCTGCTAAGAGTGAAGCTTGGGGGCTAGATTTTTCTGCCGAGTCTAAACAGTGGAAGGAGCGTTGCGACAATTTTTATTTCCCAACACTCGACGGAACTCAGGTTTTTCTTCAGCAGGACGGTTTTATGGACAAGGAACAAATGATGGTGTCTAATCTGCCATCTGATCAAAGGCCCATAAACCAAGTCTGGTCTTGGGATCGTATACTCCGCTCAGTTTTCATAAAACAAGCCGACGTCCTTCAAGGTTTCTACTTTTTCGCTGATGACTTTACAGATTCAATGTTAGAGGAGAATTTTGATTTCTACGAGCCCCGAACCGTTCACGAATCGAGCCTTTCACCATGTATTCACTCCATCTTAGCGTCAAAACTCGGTCGCTTAGATAAAGCTTACGAGATGTATCTACGTACGGCTCGTTTAGACCTTGACGACTTCAATAGTGAAATTCACGAAGGTCTACATATAACTTCAATGGCAGGAACATGGATGTCTGTCGTGGAAGGCTTCGGTGGCTTCCGCGTTGTCGAGGACATTCCACATTTTAATCCAAAGATACCCTCTAAATGGCATTCTTATTCTTTTAAAGTTCAGTTCCGAGGTCGTGTTCTTTGTGTTGTTGTCAGTTCTGTCTCAACTGATGTAAATTTAGAATCAGGAGATGCTTTAACCGTAATCCTTAATGGTGACCCCATCAAACTCAATCAGCCCAAGCACTATTAGCGCTCCCCGGACTGCCTCCGAATGCATTAGAAGAAACCCAGGATTCTGGCAATGAGTTGATGTACCCAGGACCACGCCACTCTAAAGTAGATCCACCTCCATCTGGCTCAGAAGGCCAACCATTGTAGTCACTGTAAGTTACTTGGTTAGACTCGGTTCCATCAGCTCTTAGAAGCCTGATGGTTTCTCCACTGTTGTGTAAACTAGAACTGCTTGAAAATGGAAGTAAAATGGTGAAAGGAGGGAGTTCGCCTGTATAAAAAGCGGTGTCGTTCGCAAAAACTACATATGAATTAGATTCCATATAGGTTCCTTCAGGGACTGTTGCATGAATGGCATCTCCCTATTTCCATCCACTTAGGTTCAACCCAAACTCATGTGGATTGTAGATTTCCACAAATTCCCATTCTAAATCTGTACCCTGCTCGGTAGAGGGATTGTAGTGTATTTCAGAAATTTTAGGATCGTAAACAGGCATTCCTTCACAAGTGAGCCCATAAGAAGCTAGGATCATTAATAAATCGTCTTAGTCGATTGTTCCATTTCCATTAATGTCGGTAGGGCATTGTGCGATTAATGCAAAGCAAGAGGTAAGAAGTAAGCTGGTAAAAAAGATTTTCATTGCGTTTTTTCAGCAAAGAAGCTTCACACTTTAACGCCACTCCACAAAGACTTTGTGAGCGAATTCCAGTAATTTATACCTGTAGTTCTATCCCCACCGGGCAGTGGTCAGATCCCATGACATCATTTAATATAAAGGTGTCTGATACATTGTCGACCAATCTATTGCTTGCAAGCATATAGTCGAGTCTCCAGCCCACGTTTTTTTCACGTGCCCCACCTCTGTAGCTCCACCAGCTGTATTTCACCTCGTTTGGATTTGCATGCCGCCATGTGTCTGTGAAGCCAGTCTCCAAATGGGCGTTCATACCGTCTATCTCTTTTTGAGTGTATCCAGGTGTTTTATTGTAGTTAGGCTTGGGACGAGCGAGGTCGATTTCAGAATGTGCGACATTTAAATCTCCGCAACAAATAACGGGTTTGTCAGAATCGAGTTCTTTCAAGTAATCACGAAATGCTTTGTCCCAGGTTTCACGAAAGGGTAGGCGTTTTAAACCAGTCGAAGAGTTGGGAGTGTATACTGTAACGTAATGAAAATCATTAAACTCAGCGTGTAGGACGCGACCTTCAGTATCGAGATCGGCGACACCTATTCCCGCAGTTACTTGAATGGGTGTGATTCGAGAAATAATGGCAGTCCCGGAGTATCCTTTTTTTATTGCTGAAGAACTAAACACCTCATATTCTTCTAGTGATGGTAGCCCGAAAAGTGCCTCACGAACTTGATCGTCTTGGGCTTTTGTTTCCTGAAGTCCGAGTACGTCAGCGTTCAATCCTTCCACAATAGAATTGAAGTCCTTTTTTACGATTGCTCTGATTCCATTAACGTTCCAGCTTAAGAGTCTCATGAGGGTGGGATATAATGTGGTTTAGATTTCCAAACTTTGATAAGCTCAATTAGAATTTCTAACGTTCCGTGTATGAGAATACAGTCTCCTGTTTGGTATAAATGATTTAAATAAGCTGTTGAGTTAGAAAACTCATCGGAAGCCTCTAGGTTCAGAAGATGAGAACCGTCGGGACAAGGATTTATGCTGTAAAGAGAGTAGGCTTTTTCTATTGAAGAATAGGTGGCCACCATCATGCCTTCAAGATCGTGACCTAACTCAACTGGGGCAGGATCGCTCATGAAATATGCGTTCCAAGGGCCCAAGTGTCCCATGCTGAAGTACGGGTAAAGCCATTGTTTATGTGGGATTCCTATATTCGTTAGCTGCTTGCAAAGTTTATCGGTATTTAGACGGATTTCGTAACCGTGAGTCTTAGCTGGATTGTACGTGGAAAAATCTCTCCAAGAATTATTGGGGGTGTAGAACTCAGTCGAGCCTAACTCTAATTTGTAATCGAACGAGGAATCTTTGTCTAAAATATAACCTGGGTAATACCAATTCGTGTCGTTTTCAATGCCAAACCCGATCTCCTTCAACATGGTTACTTTCCCTAAACTCCACTCGGCGTATCGTTCGTCGTACAATCCTAGAAGACTGGCCATACTGTTTTCTCCCATGTCGAAGTAGCTCACCGCTATGAGCTTATCCTCATCATAAATGCATACTTCGCGAGTGTCGAATACCGTAGTGTCAAATCCTGCCTTGAGATATTCTGCTAGCGTCGCGTGAATGAAGCCTTTGAATCGATGTTTATGAGCTGTGTATAGCGCTTCCTTCTCCTCAGTGGGGTTGGCATCTCCGAAAACGGTACGGAATCTCGAATCTACTTTACGAAGTAGCTTCCTTTGGCTTTTTCGGAATATGAAATCATCGAGCTTTACTCTAATATTTACGACAGAGAAAAGCTCGTCATCAATACATAAGAGATCCATCTTATATAGCATCACAGCTCCTCTAAACCAACCTGAAGCTAGGTATTGGTCGTAGCTTACTCTTGAGAGCTTGCGAGGAAAGTGAGTTTGGACTAACATTACCTATAATTATAGCCACTTGCGAGCAAAACGCGAGAATGTTATGCCCAGGACTTTGAATGGTGGTAAGGCGAGGGAAAGGAAAGAAAACGGGAGCGTTTGGACGACAAAACTCCGGAGATTTGAGAACGAGTCGAAGGCCTCCTGGCCTCCAGAACGACCCATTCCACTAGATTGTATTCCTCCGAAAGGCAGGTCGCTATTAGCAACTTGAATTACCACTTCATTGATTGCTGTGCTTCCGGATTGAGTGTTATCTATAAACCAATCAATGTTTTTCGACTTAGAGCTGAATATATAAAGGGCGAGAGGGTAAGGGTTTCTAAGGATTATAGAAACGGCTTCTTCTCTAGTTTCCCATGTTAAAACGGGAAGTACGGGCCCGAAAATCTCCTCCTGCATAATTGCCATATCCAATGTGCATCCGGTGAGAATACAAGGTGAGATTTTACTTTTTTCTGCTCCCATCTCCAGTACGCCTCCAGGAACGTGGAGAGTTGCCCCCTTTTCAGTCGCGTCTTTAATTAACCTTAAAATTCTATTGTAGTGTGTTGCGTTTATGATCTTGCCTAAGTCAGGACTATCTATGGGGTTTCCTCCATACATAGTAGTTATGCGATTTAGTAGTGCTGTAGTGAACTCGGTTTCTATAGATTTCTCAATCAGAAGATGATCTGGAGCGATACATACTTGGCCTGCATTCATGTATTTGCCCCAACTTATCTTGAGAGCCGCATTCTTCAAATTAGCACTTTTATCAATAATAGTAGGGCTTTTACCTCCAAGCTCGAGGGTCACTGAGCAAAGATGTTCAGCGGCAGATTTCATCACAAGACGGCCAACGCTCGTTCCACCAGTGAAGTTAATGTGGTTAAAATGTGATGCAGTAAGCTTTGCCGCTACTTCCGCTCCACCAAGCTCCACCTTTACGATATCTTCTGTAAAGATAGATTCAAGCAGCTTCTTTATAACCCCTGAAACAGTTGGGGTATGCTCGGATGGTTTTACTACAACGCTATTGCCCGCAGCTATTGCTCCAATTAAAGGTCTGAGAGTTAGCATCAATGGGTAGTTCCAAGGCGAAATGATGAGAACGCGTCCCTTAGGTTCAGCCTTTACGTAATGTCTAGTGCCAAATAAAGCGAGTGGGGTAGAGGCATAGCGCTTGCCCATCCACCTGTCTAAGTTTGAAATCGTGTATTGCGCTTCTTTTTTTAGGGGATATATTTCCTGTAAAGTAGCTTCTGCTTCATGTTTGTCGAGATCCGTTTTTAATGCATCTAACAACTCCTGTTCGAAATCTGATACTGCTGACATTAGAAGTTTAACTCTTGCTTTTCGTTCGCGCAAACCTCCACGATAGATTCCGTTATTCATTTGCTAAAATTAATAGAATTTCTCTTTAAAACTAAGTGAAGTTTTTCAATTTGTGGTAGCAGCATGTCAGAATCGTTGTTTCTTAATATAAAGTCTGATAGAGCTTCGCGTTCTAAATCTGTGGTTTGGGCTTTAATCTTACCCTCAATCACCGCTATATCGTAACCATCTCGGTGCTTTACCCTAGCGATTCTTTGGGTCTCCTTCGCACTAACGGTAATCACGGCGTCACAACTTTTGCTCGCCCCGCTCTCAAATAGTATGGCTGCTTCACGGATCACATACGACACTGTAGTAGGTAAGTTTTTAATCCAAGTCTGAAAAGATTTTCCAACTGCCGGATGTACTAAGTTGTTTAAATACGCTATTCCATCTTCTTCTCTAAAAGCCAATTTTCCTAATGCTTGTCTGTCTATATCAACAACTTTACCCTCGGAATCACACACTGCAACTTCTACTCCAAACTTATCAATCACTGCATTCCTTATTTTAGAATTCTCAGCATAAATAGCATGGCCTGCTTTATCTGCATTAAACACAGGCACGCCTAAGGCCTCAAACACCTTTGCTGCTGTGGATTTTCCAGAACCGATTCCTCCAGTGAGCCCCACTGTGAATATCTCATTCTTATTTACTGTGCTATCCATATTGTAAAGGAAAGAAATACTCACGATCTTTGCACTATAAATACGTATATAATACTTATGTCGCATCTCATAGCTCCCTCTCTTTTAGCAGCTGACTTCGCAAACCTTCAGCGCGATATTGAATTCGTAAACTCCTCAGACGCGGACTGGTTCCATATCGACGTAATGGATGGCGTTTTTGTTCCAAACATTAGTTTCGGGATGCCTGTGATTAAAGCTATTGCGAAGCATGCTGACAAACCCCTTGATGTACACCTAATGATCGTTAATCCAGATAGATATTTGGAGGATTTTGCAAATTTAGGAACCGATATTTTGACTGTACATATCGAAGCATGTGACCACCTACACAGAACTCTTGCTGCGATTCGGGGTCTCGGAATGAAAGCGGGAGTTGCTCTAAATCCGCATACACCTGTTGAGTCTTTAAGTGAGCTGTTACACGATTTAGATCTGGTTTGTCTGATGAGTGTTAACCCTGGCTTTGGCGGTCAATCATTCATTGAACGTACTTATGAAAAAGTACGCAAACTAAGAAAAATGGGTAATGATGTCGGTGCGAAATTTCACATCGAAATTGATGGGGGAGTTACGATCTCTAATGCGTCAGCCTTGGTAGAAGCGGGTGCAGATGTTCTTGTGGCTGGGTCATCTATATTCAGAGCCGAGAACCCTGGCGCAGCTGCTACAGCAATCAAGAACGCTTAATTTTTCGAGAGTGCTCAACAGCTGTCCCCGAAGATTGACAATAAGAATAACAAGTCGTCAATATCTGTTGTCCCATTTGAGTTAAAGTCGGTTACGCAATTCGTGAGGCAACCATATTCAGAAATAAACACCAAAATATCGGCGCTGCCTATCACACCATCGCCTGTTAAATCGCCAATAAATTCATTTGTTATCTGGAATGAACTTTCGCAAAGCATAGTCCCTTGATGAGATACTGTGTATTTGTAATAGCCAGAATTTGTAAGCGTCATTTCTATTGATTCTGAGAGCAATATTTCATAGGGTAGTGATTCTTCTAACCCTAAGTCTTGAGGCACGGTTTCTTGATAAGACCAAACAACTTCCGCTGCCTCCCAAAAGGGGGTCGCCGAAATGGTTATGGTTTCAGGACCACAAAGAATAGTATCTGAAACGTCAGTACATGCTGAATATCCTTCTGTATAGCTCCTCCTTGCCGCTGCGTTATTTCCAGCATCTAAATTAAAATATTTATCGATAATCCCACTTGGCCATTCAATTTTCAGGGAATCTATAAATGAAGTCTCTCCAAGACCAAAATGCTCGTAAGACCCTTCTTGCCCTAGGTAATTTTCTCCACAATGAGTGCTTTTTACCTGTGTTGTACCCCCAGCAGAGACTTCAATCCAAGATCCAATACCTACAGTGTTTGATAGCTGACCTACTAATCTTATTTGGATATAATGTGCTGGATCAGTAGTAAATCCAGAGTTCATCCAAATCCTTGCCGTGTGATTACCGATGTTATGAACTACAAAATCTATCCAGCCATTTCTATCGAAATCACCGCTAGCTACAGTGTGAGAGTTAAGAAGGTCGGTGAAATACACAGCTGTGCTGACAATATTAAATTCATACGGTATGCTTGACGTTGTCCCCGAATTTTCAAAAAGAAAATTTTCTTGATATGGGTTTAGGGGGTCGTGTTCAGTGACAAAAAGATCTAAGTCTGAGTCGTTATCCATGTCAATCCAAACAGCAGCCCAACAAAATTCAATAAGATTCACCCCAAGTAGTTCAGATTCTTCAATGTAAACTCCTGATTGAGTGCCACGGAATAGTTTGCTCCCTTGTGGGTTAATTCCTATACCTGAATCAGATATATATATATCTGTTATTCCATCAGAATTAAAATCACCCAATGTTGCTGACATTGCGTCCATTGAAATATCTAATCCAACTTGAGATGCTATATCCTCAAATTGTCCGTTTTGTAGGTTGTGAAACAATGTGTTTACATGATTTTTATCGTTAATAATAAATAGGTCTTGAAAACCATCTCTGTCCCAGTCAAACCATATAGATTGAAAGGAGGCGCTAGTATAAATCCCTGTAGATGATGATATTGTGACATCCGTGAATTGAAAATCCCCATCGTTTCTCATTAATACATTTCTGTATTCGGAACTCAAATTCAGATCACTTTCATAATACCTGCATATATAAAGATCAAGATCTCCATCGTTGTCATAATCCCCCCAAGAACTGCCTTCTGTAGCTATATTCACTTGCTCTATGTTTGATAAGGCAGTAACATTGATAAATGTAGTGTTGTCAACGTTTTCAATAAGTTCTATCCTGCCATCTGCATCGGAGTAGTAAAAATCCATATCCCCATCCCCGTCAATGTCTAGCCACATGATTGACTTTGATTCTGTTTGCTGAATAATAGGTAAAAGAATATATGTAAATCCGTTTCCTTGATTGTTTATAAATGTTCTTAATCCTCCAGATGAATTGCCAAACGTTAAGTCATCCCATCCATCCATATTCCAGTCTACTGTCGAAACGCCTGACCCATAAACGCCATCCCAATCATACTGTACTATTCCCCATTGAGGCGCGTTATTTGTAAATATTTGAGCTTTTAAACAAAAAGGTATTAACGAAATAAAAAGTAAAATCAACCTCATAGCTAAATACTTCAAGCCCCTATTTCGGCTGTAATATCGGCCTCTAAAAGCGATGTGCACATCGGTTCTAGTTCGTCATACGAGCCACTCTTTACAACACATTTCCCCTTAAAATGGATAATCATTGCACATTGTTCAGCTTGAAGGGGTTCGTGCCCACAAGTCGCGACTAGCCTCTCAATGACGTGGTCGAAAGTGTTGTGGTCATCGTTGTAAACAACAATCTTCCAGCCCATATCGATTTTCACATCGACTAAGACTTCTTCCTTTGTTTCTGTGCTTGAATTATAGATCATAAACTCCTGATAAACTTATTAATTGCTTGTGCAAAGATAAGGCGAGCATTGTATTTTTGCTACATGTCAGAAAACAAGAGTCGCAATTTCTTACAGCAAAAAATTGATGCTGATATAGCGGACGGGAAAAATGGAGGATTAGTTCATACACGTTTCCCTCCTGAGCCAAATGGATATTTGCACATCGGCCATGCTAAAGCAATCTGCATAAGTTTCGGTTTGGCGGAAGAATTCGGTGGAAAAACGAATCTACGTTTTGATGACACAAACCCCATTAAGGAAGATATAGAATACGTTGATGCAATACGAAAGGATATTGAATGGCTCGGTTTTAAACCTAATGGAGGAGAGTACTTTACGAGTGATTACTTTGACCAACTGTATAAGTATGCGCTTCAACTTATTGACAATGGTAAAGCATACATCGATGACCAGTCTTCAGATGATATAGCAAAGCAAAAAGGCACTCCCACCCAACCTGGAACACATAGCCCTTTTCGCGATAGAACTCCTAAAGAGAACCGTGCTCTATTTGAGAGAATGAAGGCTGGGGAGTTCGAAGCTGGATACTGTGTTCTGCGTGCAAAAATTGATATGGGAAACCCTAATATGCATCTTCGCGACCCGCTCATGTATCGTATTTTGTTTGCCACGCACCATCGCACAGGTGACAAGTGGTGCATTTACCCTATGTACGATTTTGCTCACGGTCAGTCAGATAGTATAGAAGGCATTACACATAGTCTTTGCTCGCTTGAGTTTGAGGTGCACCGCCCTTTATACGATTGGTATATAGAGAATCTTGATATTTTCCCTTCTAGCCAAACGGAATTTGCTCGACTCAATCTCAACTATACTGTTATGTCTAAGCGAAAGCTGCTTTCGATTGTCGAAGATGGATCTGTCGATGGTTGGGATGATCCGCGAATGCCTACACTAAGTGGACTACGTCGTAGGGGATACACTCCGACAAGTATTCGTGAGTTTATCAATAGAGTTGGAGTGGCTAAGCGCGAAAATATAATTGATGTGGGGCTCTTAGAGTTTTCAATTCGTGACGACCTTAATCGCGTAGCACCCCGTGTTATGGCGGTTCTAGATCCTATAAAACTCGTCATACTCAACTACCCCGAGTCACAAATTGAGATGCTGCCATCAGAGAATAACCCCGAGGATTCAGATTCTGGATATCGCGACCTTCCTTTTGGCCGCGAACTTTATATCGAATCCGAGGACTTCAAGATCGAGGCAAACAGAAAGTGGTTCAGACTCGCTCCAGGTAAGGTTGTCCGTCTCAAGAGCGCCTACAAAGTCGAGTATGTAGATCATATATGCGACTCCTCAGGCGATGTCATAGAGGTTCACGTCAACTATTTCGACAACTCTAAGAGTGGCTCTGATACGAGTGGCATTAAAGCAAAAGGCACCCTTCACTGGGTAGAAGCCACCAAAGCCATCGACGCGGAAGTCCGTCTCTATGATCGACTTTTCTCCGATGACAATCCAGATGGTCATAAAGATCAAGAGTTTACAGAATTTCTCAATCCTCGTTCATTAGAGATTTTAAAAGGCTGTAAACTCGAGCCTTCACTCGCGTCAGCAAAGCAAGGAACAACTTATCAATTTACCCGCATAGGCTACTTCACTCCGGACTCTCGTTACTCTAGACAAGGTGCATTGGTGTTCAACCGCACAGTTACTCTTCGCGATAGTTGGAAGGGGGAGATTTAAATTTTCTTAAGCCCCATCTCTGCGCCAAGCTTTAACATTAACTCGAAGGCTTCATCAGAATCATTTTTTATTTCTCCTTCAATAATGGCTTCCTTAATGGCTTTCTTAATGTCTCCTATGGGACGTGAGGGGGGGATGCCGAAGGTTTTCATAATCATCTCACCTGTTACGGGAGGTTGGAAGTTTCTAATAGAATCACTCTCTTCGACTTCTTTTAATTTTTTAATTACGATATCGTAGTTTTTAAGGTATCTCTCGACTTTTGCTTCATTTTTAGAAGTGATATCTGCTCGACATAGGGTCATAAGTGCGTCTATATCATCTCCAGCTTCGTAAAGTAACCTTCGTATTGCGCTATCTGTAACCACTTCCTTAGTTAAGGCGATAGGCCTGAGATGGAGGAGAACGAGCTTTTGGACGAATTTCATTTTTGAATCCATAGGGAGCTTGAGGCGCTTGAATATTTGGGGAGTCATGCGAGCCCCTTTATCCTCATGACCGTGGAAAGTCCATCCATTTCGATTGTCAAACCTTTTTGTGGGAGGCTTAGCGATATCGTGTAAGATTGCTGCCCACCGTAACCATAAGTCATCACTCTTGTCGCTCACGTTTTCTAAAACTTGCAGAGTATGAAGGAAGTTGTCCTTGTGCCCTATACCGTTACGTGTTTCTATTCCTTGGAGATCTACCATCTCAGGAAAGAATTGCTTTAGAAGTCCAGTCTTAGCAAGGATCTTAAATCCTTGGCCGGGCCGTTCCGCGAGAATGATTTTATTCAATTCGATATGTATGCGTTCCATTGAGATAATCTCCAATCGAGTGGCGTTACGCTTCAGGGCGTCTATGCTTTCAGGAACGATCGTAAAACCCAATTGCGTAGCAAACCTTACAGCGCGCATCATCCTAAGTGGGTCGTCATTATAAGTAATATCAGGATCGAGAGGCGTTCGGATAACTCCTAAGTCGAGGTCGCGCATGCCATTGAATGGATCTACGAGTTCACCGTAGTTTTCTGAATTTAGGGAGAGAGCCATAGCGTTGATGGTGAAATCACGGCGGTTTTGGTCGTCTTCAAGGGTGCCGTCTTCAACGATAGGTTTACGGGTGCCACGTTGATAAGACTCTTTCCTCGCGCCTACGAACTCAACTTCGAGGTCGTTGCGATTAAACATAGCGGTACCGAAATTTTTAAATACGTTGACTTTGCGAATGCCTAGCTCTTTAGCGACATCTTTCGCAAGGTCGATTCCCTTTCCTTCGGTGACAATGTCTATGTCCTTCGACCGTCTGTCTAAGATTAGGTCACGAACAAATCCTCCAATAACAAACACACGCTCTCCACGCTTATCGGCTATTTTTCCGATAGCTTTAAAAACGCTGTGTTGAAGGGATTTTTTATAGTTCAAGAGAATAGTTGGATTTAGAAGTTTGCAAATCTAATCTATAGATAAGTAGCTATGTATATTTTAGCTGCGTAGAATTTTAAATCTACCAGAGGTGTCAAAGGCTACAATGAATGAGGGGCTGGAGCTGTCTAGTTCGGAGCGCCTGTGTAAACTGATAAAATCAGCTCCTTTTAGAATTTCATGGGAGATAGATTTAAAGTTGATAGGGGTGGGAGAACCGGTGAGGTTAGCGCTTGAACTCGCAATAGGGCGGGCTAAGCCGCGGGCGACGAACTGTGTCCATTCATCATGGACAAGGCGAATGCCAAGTGAGTCTTCAGAACCTAAGATGCTTGGGTCGACTTCTTTAGCGCCCGGCATAATAATTGTCGTAGGGCGGTTGCTGTGCTCGAACAAATCCCAAGCGGCATCGGGTATTTTTGAGAAATGTCTCTCGATCAGTCCAATATCAGCAACGAGGACAAGGATCGGAGAGGCGTCGTCACGCATCTTTAGCTTACGTAGTTTTGATACAGCTTCTGCGTTGGTTGCGTCACACGCAACTCCCCAGACGGTATCAGATTTATGAATGATTACTCCTCCAGCACGTAAAGTGCGGACGGCTTCTAAGGCGTCATCTTGCCAGGGGATGTTGTTTTTCTTTTTGCGACTCATTTTAGTTCTCAGTTCAGGCTCTGTGAGCGAGCCATTCCTCGACGTTTTTTTCTATTCGATCAAGAGGAGAGTCAGAGGAGTTACTGATAAATTCAGTTCCGGTTACTTTTTTGAAGAGTTCGATATAGCGTTTGGAGACGAGCTTGATGAAATCTTCTGTGAGAGTTGGTAGCGTTTGTCCATCAAGTCCCATGAAGTCGTGGGATATAAGCCATTCTCGTACGAATTCTTTGCTAAGTTGCTTTTGTGGTAAACCTGCTGCTTGTCGCTCTGTGTATCCATCAGCGTAAAAAAATCTAGAACTGTCTGGGGTGTGGATCTCGTCTATGAGCATAATCTTCCCATCACGTATTCCGAATTCGTATTTTGTGTCTACAAGAATAAGCCCTTTGGAGGCAGCTATTTCAGTTCCACGAGCGAATAGCACACGAGTAATGCGTTCAAGTTCTGCATAGATATCATGGCTGACGAGACCTCTAGAGAGTATGTCGGCTGGTGAGATATCCTCATCATGGCCTTCCTCAGCTTTTGTAGCTGGGGTGATGATGGGTGTAGAGAACCGGTCGTGTTCTCTTAGCCCTTCAGCCATGGTGGCACCACATAAGGAGCGTTTCCCGGATGCGTATTCGCGGTGTGCGTGGCCGGTAAGATATCCGCGAATGACCATCTCAAGGCGTATAGGATCGCAGCGATGTCCCACAGTTACGTTTGGATCTGGAGTGGCTATTTTCCAAGTAGGTACAATGTCTGATACAGCATCTAGGAAAACGGATGATACACCATTTAGGACTTGTCCTTTGAATGGAATCCCTCGTGGCATAACTACATCGAAGGCGCTTATCCTGTCAGAAACAACGGCAACTATGAGGTCGTCTCCTATGGTGTACATGTCTCGAACCTTTCCGAAATAAGCCGCTGTTTGGCCTGAAAAATGAAAATCAGTTTTCGTAATGGGAGTAGGATAGTTCACTGTAATCGGTTTCAAAGTTATTTGTTTTGATCCTTTCCGAAGGCGGTTATAACCGCACGTACAAGACGGTGGCGCATTACATCAACCCCTGTTAGACGAACTGTAGAAATGCCCTCGACGTCTTTGAGGATTTCTAAAGCATGAACAAGCCCGGACTTCTGTCTGTGGGGCAGGTCAACCTGAGTTTCGTCTCCGGTGATGATATATTTCGCATCTCGCCCCATGCGGGTGAGGAACATCTTTATTTGAGGAATAGTCGTATTTTGGGCTTCGTCCAAGATGACGAAAGCTTTATCTAAAGTTCGCCCACGCATAAAAGCTAGGGGGGCCACTTCTATTACGCCTTTCTCCATATGCTCGGCTACCTTATCGTATGGAAGCATATCGGTGAGAGCATCATAGAGGGGTTGGAGGTAAGGGTCGAGTTTTTCTTTCATGTCCCCTGGAAGGAACCCGAGATTCTCACCGGCTTCTACAGCCGGTCTTGTTAGGATTATTTTCTTTACACGCTTGTCCTTAAGGGCTTTCACAGCAAGGGCAACGGCTGTGTAGGTTTTTCCTGTTCCAGCTGGCCCCACAGCGAAAACCATATCGTGTTCAGAGACAGCTTCTACCAATTTGTGTTGGTTAGGGGTGCGGGCGATAACTCTGTTGCCTCCAGGGCCGTGAACGATTACATCGTCAGCTCCAGCATCGCGCATGACTTTGGTTTCATTAGATTTTGAAAGCCTTTCAAGGTCGTCTATTGTCAGGCTTAAATACCTGTCGACATGCCAAACAACCATTCTCATCACCTCTTCAAATCTCCCTACATCTTCGCGGCTCCCCTTTACTCGAATATCGTGCCCTCGAGAAACGATGCGAAGTTTAGGGAAAAGTCCTTGTAAGGCGTGTAAATTTGCATTCTCGTTCCCTAGTATTACAACTGGGTCTAAACCCTCAATAGAAATCAGTGTCTCATGCATTATGTTGGCAAAAATAATCACCCCACCTTTGTTCCGTGCCTATAATTACACTTACATCTGATTATGGACCAGAAAGGTTCTATGCTGGTATCCTAAGAGGGGCGCTTGCTACATTAGCACCCGAGGCTACTGTAGTTGACTTATCACATGATGTTCGTAAGTTTAGCTCAGTAGATGCAGCTCTACTTCTTAATTCATGTGTGAAACATTTCCCGAAAGGAACTGTGCACATTGTCGCCGTGATGTCTGAGGCGACTGTTGAGCATCCACATAGAATAGTTCGGATAGAAGACCAATACTTTATTGGATCGGACACTGGGGTTTTTCATTTGATTTTCGGGAAACAGCCCGATGCCGTATATGATTTGTCTAACATGATGGCGGACTTTGATTACCCTACATTTCCAGAACGTTCAATCTTCGTTCCTGCGGCTGCCCACCTCTCAAAAGGTGGCATCCCTGAGCTCTTAGGTCGCCCTGCCGGAATTTTAGAGCCTAGGTCTGTGCTTCATCCGGTTTTCGAAAACAGAGTCTTGACGGGACATGTTATTCATATCGATGGGTTTGGAAATTGCATTACAGATATTACTAAGAGGAGGTTTAAAGATGTGGGGACATTTAGGGAGTTTGTGATCGTGATGCGATCAAGCAGGAGTGATATTAGGAAAATATGTGAGAACTATAGCGACGTGCCAGTGGGTGATTCTGTAGCTGTTTTTAATCATTTAGGATTTTTAGAGATCGCTATTTATAAAGGGGCTCCTGGATCTGCAAATGGTGGAGCCTCAAGTATGTTAGGGATTAGGTTAGACGACGTGATTAGGATAGAGTTTTCTGAATGAATTTATATGTTTAGTATGAGTAAGGCAAAAATTATCAGGATTGTACGAATGACTTTTACCCAGGAGACATTGAAGCAGTTTGAGACAATTTTCAAAAAGCATGAAAAGGCGATAGCAGGCCAACCGGGCTGCTTTAAAGTCGAGCTTGTAAAAGACACCACAAATCCTTTGGTGAGAGCGACTGTTAGTAGATGGGATAGCGAGAAGAGTTTAAATGATTATAGAATGTCGGAATTGTTTGGTGAAGTTTGGCCTGAAACAAAGCGACTTTTTGCTGCAGCTCCAGAGGTAGTATCATATATAAATCTTAACTAAAGGTAGTTAATATGAAATCACTGATATTAAAGGAGATACGCACATTTTTCAGTTCGCTAACGGGCTACGTTGTGATTTCTGCTTTCCTTCTTTTAATGGGATTGTTTCTGTGGGTTTTTCCAGGGCCATGGAATATCCTATCCAGCGGCGTAGCGTCTATGGATCCTTTTTTCACATTAGCTCCCTGGGTGATTCTTTTCTTAGTCCCCGCAATTACGATGAGGTCATTTTCTGAAGAGAGAAGGAATGGAACCCTTGAACTTTTGCTAACTCGCCCGCTTCTCGAAGGTCAAGTCATTTTTGCAAAATACTTAGGCGCACTAGCGGTAATCTCGTTATCACTTGTGCCTACACTTGGATTTGTATATATACTTGGAGAGCTTGGTAATCCTTTGTGGAACTTAGATTTAGGTGCCATTTGGGGGTCATACATAGGCCTGTTATTGTTGTCGTCTTCCATTGCCGCTATAGGAATTTTCTTATCAGCTTCAACTTCCCAACCCTTAGTAGCCTTCCTTACCGCTATGCTGCTATCGACAGTTGCGTATATAGGTTTTACCGCCTTGGGGGATTTCGCTCTCTTAGGAAATTGGGATTATTATTTTGTAAACATGGGGTTTGAAGCGCATTATAGATCATTGAGTCGGGGCTTGGTGGACACGCGAGATGTAGCGTATTTCATCTTCGTAGATTTGCTGTTTTTGCAATTGGCGAGGTTTGTCCTTGCACTCGAGAGGGGGCGTTTAGGGAGGGAAGGCATGAGGTTAATTATGGTGATGACCATAAGTTCTTTGCTTTTATATGCAGCCCAAATCGCACACACTCGTTTCGACCTCACAGCAGAGAAACGTCACACCCTCACCGAAGGTTCGATCGTCATACTTGATGAGCTCAATGATCATTCGAAAGATGTCGTTGTCACCTGCTATTTAACGGGCGATTTCCCTGCGTCATGGAAGAGGTTAGAAGTTGCAATCAGAGAAAAGCTAGAGGAGTTCGCTGACGTAAGTAACAACCGCTTGCGCTTTAAATTTATTGACATCTACAGCACTGACGATAGAAGGACGCGTGGTCAAAACGAGGACAAACTCATCGAACTCGGGCTGTTCTTTACTAGAATAGGATACGAATCGTCTGGGGGAAAGACGTTTCGCAATGTTTGGCCTTCAGCTCTAATAAGCTGTGGGGATAAAGAAGTTCCAGTGCAATTCTTTAAATCCGAAACGCCTCAACCCACTGACGCAATGATTCAAGGATCTATCAACGCCATCGAATACGAATTGGCCTCATCCTTGAGACGGGTATTATTGGATGACGTGCCCAGCATCGTGTTTATCGAAGGACATGGCGAATTGAATGAAATGGAAATTGCTGACTTTGCGAATTCACTTGCAGAAGATTACTCTATAGAAAGATTGCCACTTGATGGACGCCTGAATATACTCTCGGAGAAGATAGACGGCCTTAAACACCGCACAAATCGCTTTGATTTAGCCATTGTAGCAGCTCCAAGTGAAGAGTTGCCTGCAAAGGACAGGTTGATTTTAGACCAATTCTTAATGGGTGGCGGGCGCATTTTATGGATGGTAGATCCCATGTTGACAGATCTTGATTCACTTCGAGTCAATTCAGGTACAATGGCTACGCCAAACGAACTTGGGCTTTCTCATCAATTTTTCGATTATGGAGTACGTCTTAACAGAAACCTCGTCATTGACCCTCAGTGCGCGCCTATAGCCTTTGATGCTGGGCCGAATGGGAATCAACGTAATATGCAGTTGTTTAGTTGGTATTTTGCTCCTCTTGCCATCCCTCATGGTGTTACCCACCCCATCACCACGAACTTAGACCCCATTCACTTCGACTTCGTGTCAAGCATAGATACTGTCAGTACAGATGCAGATATCATGAAAACAGTCCTTCTGAGCAGTTCTGCTCGAGCGCGTACCTATCTAGCTCCTGTAAGAATTTCAAGCTCTATTGTAGACCTCACACCTGAGTACTTCAATTCGAACAACACTCCCTTTGCACCTTTCGCTGTGCTTTTAGAGGGTGAATTTAAATCCCACTTTACGGACATATTGCCTGATACGCTTCGCAGAGATAGTGATTTTGCATTTAGATCTGAAGGTCAGACTTCTTCGATGGTGGTTATCGGCGATGGAGATATAGCGAAAAATAAAACGATAAATACACCTGAGGGTTGGCAAATTTATCCTTTAGGCTACGACAGATATGCCTCTCGAGTAGTTTACGACAACAAGGAATTCTTGCGCAATACAGTCAATCATCTTTTAGATGAAAAGTCTATGATTTCAATACGCTCAAGGACGATTACCTTGCGCTCTTTAGATGATGAAAGGATCGCTGAGGCAAGGTTGGGTTATCAGTCTCTTGCGCTTGGGCTTCCACTTGTTGTTGTACTCTTCTTTAGTTTAATTGTATTTAAAATTCGTTCTCGTAAATACGGTTCTATTACTTTGAAGCGTTAAATCTCTCTGCATTAAATAACACCTTATAAAAATGAAATCTAACCTTCGCATATTCTTCATACTTGTCATTGTAACTGTATTTACTTTTTTACTTTGGAAGATGCAAGAGGGGGCTAATGGAGATCTGTCATCAGAAGCCACTACAAATTTTGCGATTGCAGACACCTCCCTTGTAACTAAGATTTTTATTGCGGGTACTAATGGAGAGTCGGCACTTTTGGAGAGAAGATCGGACACACGATTTTGGACTTTAAATGGAAAACACTTAGCGAGGAAGGACGCTACTGATTTGCTTTTGAAAACCTTTGCTAGAGCTGAGGTGAAAGGTGCAGTTCCAGAGTTGCAGCGTTCTACCGTCATTAGAAATCTAAGTGGATCTGGCAAGAAAGTGGAAATCTATTTGGGGGATGATAAGCTAGAGAAAACTTGGTATATCGGTACAGCGACTCCGAGTCATACAGGCACATATATGCTTTTAGAGACTCCAGAAGATGGGAAATCCCAAGAGCCATTTATTGTTCATTTAGAAGGTTTTGTTGGGTTCTTGTCTACTAGATTCTTCACGAACGAAACAGAGTGGAGGTACACCGGTGTTTTCGATTTTCCCGGAAGGACTTTAGCTGAGGTAAAGATTACAGATCATGAATCACCTTCAAAATCCTACTCTATAAAATCTACAGTGGACGGAGAGATCTCTCTTTTTAACGAATCTGGGTCTTCAGTGGACTTTACGGATACATTAAGAATTCAAGATAAATTTCTAAGGTTTCGTAAAGTTCACTTCGAAACTTTCAATAACCATCTATCTCAATCTAAAGAGGATAGTATAAGACTTTCTCTACCATGCTTCACATATGAAGTTTCTGGGTTTGATGGGAGAAGCGCTCACTTTGACGTGTTTTGGAAATCACCTGGAACTGGAATGGGTGGTCCAGATGATAATAATCACGATGGTGAGCATATGTATGGACTCACTGCAGATGGTGAACTGGTGCTTGTGCAGAGATATGTATTCGATCCGCTGATGGAACCACTATTTAGTAAATAAATCAGTAACTAAAGTTCAAGCTTAGAAAAGCTGCCTCGCGAACTCTTCCCAAGATTTAGAGGCTTTTAATTTGGCGTATGCTTCTCCTAATCCAGTATGTTCTTCACTAAACCAAGCTTCAATAGCTTCTCCAAGCGCATTTGAATCCCCCGGTACTACAAGCGCACCAGTCTCATTTGTAATTGAATTAGAAAGGTCTCCGACATTGCTGGCAACAATGGGCAAATCGAATTGTATAGCAGTAGCTGTAACTCCACTTTGAGAGGCAGATAAATAGGGTAGAGCTACAAGGTCGGCTGCAACGAAAAAATCCCCCAATTGCTCATCTGGGATAAAACAGTTAAATACGTGAATTCTAGATTTCGCTTTGCTGACGTTTATTATTTTCTCATATTTTTCCCATGTGCCATAACATTCGCCAGCGATGATTAAATGAGTATCCTCAGAAAGTAAATTCGTTGCCTTTAAAAGAACCTCAAGTCCTTTGTACGGCCTTATTAAACCGAAAAATAAGACGATGTTTTTCGCATTCACAGGAATGCCAAGTTTTTCTCTGGCCAACTTCTTCTCAGGCTTTTGAGGTAGATCGTCGTATAAAGGGTGAAATAAGGTTTTTATGGGTAAATCAGGAGCTAATTTTATTACGTCTTGAGTTACTGATTTGCTCAAAGTTACCGCGTTATCCACTCGTTTGAGAAACCTCCGGGTAAGCCATTTGTCGGAAGCTTTCCCGTCGTGAGAAGTTGCGTTGTGCATTATTGCGATCACCTTTGTTTCGGGCGATAAGCGCTTAATAGACTTTGCGACCCCTCTTAAAGCTGGTGCTAAGGCTGAATGCCAAAACGGTAAGATCACCACATCCACTCCTCCATCACATAAAATTATTTTAGCTGTTTTACGCCAAGAGTTTTGTGAAATAGAATCCAGTGGAGCTGATGTAGAATGAGGAGGGGTTGATGTTCCGGTTTTTGTTTGGGCTACACCCGGGAATAAGATGGAGGGATACTGGCGGCTCCAGTTGAAGCAATTTACCATATGCCCATCAGCTCTAAGAGCTACTGCCATCGCATCGTTGAATTGGGCAATTCCTCCACGATACGGATGAAAAGTTGATGCTATAGCGATTTTCATGGGATGATTTTCAAGTACAATTTCCTAATGCAATTTACGCCCCTTATTCTCAACTATCTTTGCAATAGAAAATAATACAAATGAATGCATTTCTTGTTGATGGAGTGAGAACTCCTATTGGGAATTTTGGAGGCACTCTTGCTTCGATCAGAACAGATGATTTAGCCGCATTAACTATTTCTGAGATTCTGAAGCGAAATTCAAGTCTTGACCCCGCTATGGTGGGCGATGTGATTTTAGGTTGTGCAAACCAAGCTGGAGAAGACAATAGAAACGTCGCTAGGATGGCTTCACTTCTTGCTGGCCTGCCTGTCTCGATACCCGGAGAAACAGTAAATAGACTTTGTGCATCTGGACTTGCCTCCGCTGTAAACGGATCTCGTATGCTCGCTTTAGGAGATGCTGATGTTGTTGTTGCCGGTGGCGTTGAGAATATGACAAGAGGCCCATGGGTTATGTCGAAGGCTTCTAAGGCATTCGGTCGAGACAGCTCTCTTTATGACTCAAGCTTCGGATGGAGATTTATAAATCCCAAGCTCGAAACCGTTTATGGAGTTGATGGTATGGGGGTAACGGCAGAAAATCTTGTAGATAAATACAGTATTTCTCGCGATGATCAAGATGCTTTTGCTTTTCGTTCACACATGAAGGCAACTGCTGCACGTGATTCTGGTCGACTTGCTCAGGAAATTATTCCGGTACATATTCCCCGCCGCAAGCAAGACGATTTAATCTTTGAGCACGACGAATTTATCAAACCTGAAACTACAGTACAAATTCTAGCGAAACTGCGCCCAGCTTTTCGCAAGGAAGGGGGAAGTGTTACTGCTGGAAATTCAAGCGGGTTAAATGACGGTTCTGCCGCACTACTTCTCGCTAATGAATCGGGTCTATCATCTTCAGGTCTTACTCCTTTAGCCCAAATTATTTCCAGTGCCGTTGTCGGTGTCGAGCCTCGTATCATGGGTATAGGCCCAGTCCAAGCTTCTGAGATTGCATTAAAAAGAGCAGGGATAACGTTTAGTGACCTCGATGTAATAGAGCTAAATGAAGCCTTCTCAGCTCAAACTCTGGCCTGTATTCGAGCATGGGGCTTAGACGATGACGACTCGAGAATAAATCCCAACGGCGGCGGCATTTCAATTGGCCATCCTTTAGGTGTAACAGGTTCAAGAATTTTAATTGCAGCAGCAAGACAGCTTGAGAGAACAGGAGGGAAGTATGGCTTAGTAACCCTTTGCATAGGGGTGGGACAAGGTTACGCTGTAGTAATAAAAAATACGCAATGATTCAGTCATTTAAAGGAATGATTCCAGTAATCCATCCTTCATCATATATACATCCCAATGCTGTGGTTATAGGGCATGTAACGATAGGTAAGGACTGTTATATCGGTCCAGGAGCAGTTTTGCGTGGCGATTGGGGGAAAGTCGTGATTGCAGATGGGTGTAATGTTCAAGAAAATTGTGTTTTGCATATGTTTCCTGGAAAATCGGTTGTTCTGCAAACAGGCGCTCATGTGGGGCACGGAGCGAGTATACACGGAGCGCATCTTGGCCGAGAGACCTTGATCGGTATGAATTCAGTAATTATGGATGATGTCGAGTTGGGCGATGGTTGTATTGTGGGTGCATTGAGTTTTTTAAAGGCAGGCAGCGTTTGGGCTGAACGCGGTCTTATTTTAGGAAACCCTGCGAAGAGAATAAAAGAAGTAAGCGACGAAATGTACAATCATAAAGTTGAAGGCACGACTTTATACCGCAGGCTTCCACAAGACATGAAGAATCATTCTGACGAGGTCGTCCCATTAACAGAGGTCGCTGAGAATAGGGTAGAGGACTTCCCTAATTTTGATACTTGGATGAATCGATCAAATAAATAACAAACCTTTTTAATGGGCACTTCTGGCAATCGCAAGATGACATTCAAACGCTTTACCGTTTACGACGAAAAGTGTGCGATGAAAATCGGAACAGATGCTGTTATGCTTGGCGCTTGGGCAAATCCGTCAAAATCGAGTACGCATTTAAAGATTGTTGATATAGGGTCGGGTTCCGGAGTTATCTCTCTCATGTTAGCCCAACGTTTTGAGCATTCTGCAGTAACGGCAATTGAACTAGAGCCATTAGCTGCGGAGCAATCTCGAGAAAATTTTGCATCGTCACCATTTGTTAATCAGATTTTTTGTATTGAGCGTTCCTTCCAACAGTGGTCGGAAGAAGCACAGAACTTCGAAGCTGACCTTGTTGTTAGCAACCCACCATTCTTTCACAACAAACCAAGATCTCCATTTTACGCAAGAAATTTAGCTCGTCACGACGATGCTCTACCCATTTCTGACTTATTTAAAGGCGTTGCGAAAATCTTGAGTAAGGAGGGTGTTTTTGGAATAGTTTGGCCTATTGAAAGAGAAGCCGAATTAATATCAGCTGCAAATGACTTCAACTTTAAACGCGTTAGGCGCTGCGAAATTCTGCCTACTCAAAAACACTCGGCGGTGAGGTTTTTATCAGAATTTAAGTTTTCTCAGCAAGTAAGTTCCGTTGCGATTTGCTCAAAAATTGTTCTAGAAACTGGCGAGGAAAAAGGCAGGCGAAATTTCACCACCGAATACAAAGAGTTAATGAGAAATTTCTTTCTCGACGCTTAATCAAAAGTTCTGCATTACCCTCCGAGAACTCTTCGTAGTCTATCAAGTTGAGCTACCCAAAGTTCACGAGCATCTTCAATATCATCTTCTTCAGCAAAATCAGTAACGATAATCGCTCTCTCGCCTGTCATCTCATCAACTCTAATTCTTAACTCAAAATAAGTTCCGTCGTTATCATCTTCCTCAGATTCCATCCACTTAAATTTCACGTACTCATCTTTCTTCTTTGTCACAAGCCTAGCAACTTCCTCGCTTCCATCCCAAATAAAAGTATGTACATCCTTCTTGATATTTACATCATCACAAAACCACTCAGACAGACCGCTTGGCGTGCTCATGCAGTTGTAAAGCACGCCTCTACTACTGTTTATAGGGTATTCAACTTGAAATTTTTCTTTCTCCATGGGATTAATAATCGTCTTTTTCAGACAGCGCACAATATACGAATGACTTGAGGAAGTTATTGCTAAATATGTGTAAAACTAAAAACTCCTTACTATCTTTGCGCCCGCCTTGGCGAGGTAGCTCAGCTGGTTAGAGCGCAGGATTCATAATCCTGAGGTCGG
>Ga0209630_10000379_pt1 | contig 50933 bp, 72 predicted proteins | sample COG_01_FD_184745 | JGI IMG/M metagenome (GOLD analysis project Ga0209630, IMG submission 184745) | Pelagic Microbial community sample from North Sea - COGITO 998_met_01 (SPAdes) (version 2) | ecosystem: Environmental > Aquatic > Marine > Neritic zone/Coastal water | place: Helgoland, sampling...
CTGAAGCACCTAGTTGATTACGCTCTACAAAGAAAGAAAGATAACGGTTGACTGTCTCAGCCCACGTTTCTCTGCGTCCTTCCTCATCTAAGTAACGTGCGTATCTACTCTTGTGTATGTATTGTTGATATTGATCCATTTCTTTTTTCAAACTCCTCTTTTAAAAACGTGTTATATAGCTTTGTATATTCTAGGTATCTCATTTGCTTGGTGTCTGACTTATGTTCATCACAGTATTCAGCGTACATCATACCACTAAAAATTTCAAACTCTTTCTTTTGCATCTTGTATATCCTCTTTAGCTTCTTGCTGATTAAGCTCGTCAGTTCTTAAACTTTTAAAGTTTTTCTGAGACTTTGTAGCCTTGCCCTTGTATTTTTTATTATACCTGTCGCGGCGTTCAGATTTTCTGTCTAGGTAATTTTTATCCATCACTCCCTAAAACCTCTAGCAATTTATTTTCGTACCAGTCTGCTTTTTTTAAATCTTCTATTCCGTTTTTGTACGGAAATCTCCAGCGGTACTTCAGACTGTTCCCGCGTAAGTAGCCTATAAATTCTTCTTTTGTCAGCATTGCTTGAATTCCGTCTATACATTCTATACCACCCTTATTGTAATGAGCAGGGTTATTAACTAAATCTTCTCTTTTTTCTTGTTGCAGCCACCTAGTATTGTTCCACTCTTCTGGCTTGACATCGTCTACACTTATTTTTTTCTTAGTGCTTTGTTTCATTCCAACTCCTCCGGGTAGTCTGGGTTTTCAGTTATGACACAAGAGCTGTCAATCCATTTTTTAGGGATGCTATAGACACTGTACCATCTAAATCCATTGGCTTCTGCCCACTCTGCATGAGATCTTTTAGTGCCATCCTTTCTTCTCTTAGCTTGCGGCATAGGTGCTGAAGGATCTGCAAATAAAAAGACCAGCTCTATATTCTTAGGCAGGGCCTTCTTAACCCATACATATTTGTTGTGCTCTGCATGATCCCAGAAACGACCCTTAGCTTCTAAGAAGATTGTATTCTTACCAATCTTTTTTATGAAGTCAGGGTGATAGGTATGTTTAATAATGTAGTCAACTGTATCAGAGTGTATGTCCCATTCTTTTAAGATACCAGTATGTAGTTCGTACTCCCAGTTAGAGTCATATCCTTTAATGACACCTTTCTCGGCAGGTCTAACAACTCTACGCTTACGTGCTCCTGATTTTATTTTCCCGACCACTCTATATCCTTCAGGGTTATGGATGAAACATCGTAGCCCTTGTTCATTAAATTTTTAATATTCTTTTTAGCCCAGCGTACTGTATAAAAAGAAACCCACTTTGATTTTTTAGCAATAAAATATTTATCTTCTGGTAGAAAATTACTGAAGTTTTCAGCAGTAATCTTGTGTGCATCTTCTTCAGGTACAACACTGATAAGCCAGTCTATAATAATTTCTTTTGCTTTTACATTAGCTTTCTTTGATTGTTTACCATTCATGTATTTCATCTACCTTTGGTTGCGCTCGTACCTTAGTAAAGTATACAAGACCTTTAGCATACCTAAAAGCCCTCAATCCTTTACCGTTATTAGAATCTTTATGGCATTCTTTTTTATGAGGACAGTAAGCACAGTTCTTAGCTATTCTCATATTGCCTGACTTACCTTCAGCCACTGGTGGGTAACAAAGTTCAGGGGGTTTGCTCAAGTCTAATTTGTGCTTAAGATCTTTGATGTGTTGTGACATATTTGGTTTGTCTAAATCTTCAGGTTCATGAAAACAAAGCTCACCTGTTTCTTTATTGATAACTAAAAAACCAGAGTTAGCAGTGCCTTCTGCCTCTTCATAAGCAGCCAATTGAGCTATGTAACCAAAAGGATCATCTTCTCTAAGGATACCCTGCCTAAACTTACTAAAAGAAAAGCCAGAGGCAGATTTAATATCCACCACTTTACCATCAATTTTACAATCCATGTGGCCCTTGATGCCCTCAATGTCTACTTCTTTTTGTTCATCAGAAACTTTGTGTCCCGACATGCGGACTAACAAAAGTAATACTTCTTCTAGTAGGTGGCCGTACAAAAACTTAATAAACAAAGAAGGTTCAAGTCTTTTGGCTGTTAGTTGATTTTTTTTATCAAACCACAACTGCCTAGAAGGTTTACCAATGTTAGACATTCTAAGATAAAAACCTTCCTTTCTTTTCTGGGGCTGCGCCCAAGACTTAATGGCTGCTTTAATATCCTCACCAAACTTATCTATAATTTCATCAGATAAATCTAAAGGACCGTCATTAAGACCATCTAGTTTTGTATAAATATCTTCTACTATATTCATTTCCTGTGCCTTACAAATCTACATTTGCGTGTGAGGGAGTTATAGTGGAGGTACTGTACGTTAAGTTCTTTTTGAAGCGGTGTCTTTCCTGCCAGCCTACCATCCTTGTAAGACTTAACATCTATCAGTGTTACTTTCCCTCGTGGGTCTAAGGCAACAATGTCGATAGGGCCTGTGCATCCGCAGTTCTTGAATACGTGGTATCCATTATCCCACAGCCAAGTAACGGCGTAGTGCTCTGCTAGATCTCCGATCCTGCTTGAATCGTGCTGAGGTTTAGCATTTGTTATTTTAGTTGGTTTCATTATGTAATTCCTCTATACCTTTTAACTCTGATATTGGAAGGTTATAACAGTCGGTACTAACTGTCCATCCATTAGAAGGATCTACCATTCCTTTTTTAAGGAAGGTTGCTTTTTTAAAATAATCTTCTTTTGAAAGATACCCTAGTATCCAACCTGATTCCATGGTTTTTAAAATTCTTGTGAAGACATAGAAGTCACATTTTTGTTTTGTGTTTAGCGCTGCTATTGAGCATTCATAAAAACTTTTAGGAGGGGTGGTTACTCTTTTAGTTTTAACGTCAATTGTTAAGCTGTTTAGTTTTATATCATAATCGTAAGTATTACTTTCTTCAGCTTTTAATTCTTGGGCAGTAATAATCTCCCCTAAAAAGCCGTGGATATTTCCTGCTCCTTTTGTTATAGAGTTTCTTAGCTGACCCATCTGATTAGATTTAATTTTAGCTTTGTCTATAAAAGACTTAGAAATTTTAATGTGTTTCACTCCAGTTATCTCCTGTCTTATACTCCCCATCTAGTGGGCATTTAAGTTCAAGAACCTTACCGGCTTCAATGATTGCCTCAACACCAAGCCTACCAACCTCGTCAGCTTGGTCTTCTCTTACTTCTATTTGCCACTCATCGTGTACGTTAGCAACAAAGTGGGCATCTAAATCTTTAATCTTATCGTTAAGTATAATCAACGCTTGCTTCATTACAATAGCACCAGCCCCTTGTAATAATGTATTAAGTGCAGAATGTTCAGACCTAATGTAAAGCTTACGACCATCTAGTGCTTTAAGATAGCCCTTTGCTGAAGCTCCAGCAACTCTATCTTTAAGAGCCTTGAATGATGGGAGATTACTAATAAATGATTTTCTAAGGTTCCTTCCAACACTCTTACCTCCTCCAGCCACTGTTCCAAGCTTTGCATCTCCTGCTCCGTATAGTAGTGCATAGATGAAAGTCTTAGCCTGATTTCTTGATTCAAGTCCTGCAAGTTTTTGATTAGTGGTGTGTATGTCTCCATTAAGGATTTCATTTGTGTACTCCTCATCATTCATATAGTGGGCCAGCATTCTTAATTCTAACCCTGAAGCATCAATTCCTACAAGCTTATATCCTTTAGGTATTGTCCAACATGCTCGACACTCTTTACCGTAGCTAGAACTAGAGCTGGGTATCTGTGCCATATTAGGATTACGGTGTGTCATGCGCCCTGTAATAGTGCCGTTATGATTAACGAACCCATGAACCCTAAAGGTATCTTCATCTAGTTCTTTGAACCAAGAACTAATTTGAGATATTCTTTTCTGGATCATAAGAAACTCAGAAATTACTTCTGCTTCAGGGATGCCTTTGATCTGCGACAAAATCTTTTCATCTATCTTAGGCTGTCCTGTAGGGGTATGCTCTAAAGGTTCCCATCCAAAGTCTTGTAGGTACTCTCCTATCTGTTGTCTAGAGGCTGGATTAAAATCTTTAACATATACCCTTTCAACAAATGCTTCTGTTTTAAGGGCAGTATACTCTTCGTCTGTAACCCTAGTATTTTTTCCGAAGTTATCTACACCTGTTTTCAACAGTTTTTTCTGAGGACTATACCTCCGAAATATTTTTCTTACTTCTTGCTTGGGCTTAAAGCATTCATTAATTTTATTTACAATCTCAGCAAGTCTGCTGTTCAAGACACCCAATAGCTTTGTAGCTTCTTCAACATCAAACAGGAATCCATGATCTCTTTGCTGAGATAATATCTTATTTGTTTCATGCTCAAGCACAACGCTTTGACGAGAGAATCCTTTAGACTCTTTTTTTAAAGCTTTATAAACTTGATAGTTAAGATATACATCCTGCTCACAATACTTGAGCATCTCAACACTGTAACTATCATACTGATCAAACTCAATCTTAGGAGATCCTAAAGCATAGCCCCATCTTTCTAAGCCATGATTCCCCTCACGAACTGGATTAAATAATCTTGAAAGAACAAGTGTGTCTACAAGTTCTTTGTCCATTAAGTTTAAGCCAGTTAGCTTATTGATTACTGGAATATCAAAACCAATAATGTTATGGCCTATTAGCTTGTCTGCTTTTAAGAGCAGCTCAAAACCATCAGATAATTCTGACGGGCCATACGAGTATTGTTGTTCTGTATCTACATCAAGGGCAGATATGCACCATATTTTTTTGGCATCTAGCCCATCCGTTTCTATATCAAAGACTAATGATTTCATAACTCCAACTCTTCAGATGACTCATCTACAAATACTTCCCTGAGTCTACCACTATCTTTATCATATAACAAGTGTGTTGCCATCCCTACATCTCCTGTGTATCTAGATTTAAGTACACGCATGTGTGTTGTGTTTGCCTCTTGCGGATCTTCTGATTGTTGATCACGTTCCAGTGCAATAACACAATCAGATACCTGAGCAATACTTGCAGAGCCTCTGAGGTGAGACAGTCCTACAGTAACGCCTTGCTCATGTCCCTTGTTTCCTTCTACTCTACGTAGATGTGATACTAATATCATACCTACATTTGTTTCTTCAACAAGCCTACTAAGGGAACCCATGATGTTATCAATGGTAGTTCTTTCATCACCAAAGGCAGCACTCATAACTAACATGTGCAGATGGTCTACGACTATCCACTTACAGTTACAGCCTATAATCATGTACCGAATCTTAGATAAAATATCATCAAAGTCGGTTGCCCCATAGTGAGCATGAATCCATAAACGATTTTCATTGTCTCCTTTAAATACTTTATTAGCAAGCTCTGTATACTTATCGTCTCCGTACTGCTCCCTAATTTGTTCTATGTACAATCTTTCATTGGCTTCAATAGACAATATACCATCTGCTGTTCTTTTCCAGTTCTCTTCAAGGGCAATAATACCTACGTTATCTTGTGTCTCGTTGAGTAGCCAGTGCTCAAGCTCTCTAGTAATACTAGACTTACCTAAGCCAGTACCACCTGTTAAAGTAATAAGCTCTCCTCGCCGCATACCATACAACTTTTCATTAAGGCCGCTCCAAGGATAAGGTACTGACTCTATCTTTTCACGATTAATTAATTTTTCTAGGTTATCAGTTAAGTTAAGTACACCTGCTGGTGTATAGATGTTAGAGGCCCACCAAGCAGTCACATAGTTTTGATGAAGTCCCTGCCTTAGCATGTCATTAGGATCTTTGTAGTCCTCTGACAGTGTTAATATCCTAGCCTTACCGGGAGTTAAAAGCTTTGCTACTTTACGAGCAGCCTCTTTACCTACCTTGTCATTGTCAAATGATATGACTACGTTATCAAACTTTTCTAGGTACTCTAGATTTTGCTTGACATCTTTAACAGAACCACCAGCACCATTCTTTACTGATAGCACAGGCCACTTAGAACCAAGTAGTTCATAAGCTGCCATAGCATCACACTCGCCCTCTGTTAAGGTGACGTACTTACCCCCAGAGTTGAATGCTTGCTGACCAAAAAGGCCAGACTCTTTTGCCTGACCCTGCCATGAGAATAGTTTATTAGGCTCTCTTACCTTGTAGCCACTGATCTCGTTTGCTGTGTAGTAAGGATAGTAATGTTTAACTATTTCTCCTTTACTATTTACTACTGCCTTAACACCGTACTTCTTTGCTGTTGCTAAAGAAATCTTACGATCTCTTAGCTCCAAGTATTCTCCATCTATATTATTCATTGAGTTATTCTTATAGGTTTTAAAATCGCTAACGGGTTCACCATTCATGGCTTTCTCATAGTCTCTAAAATAAGTTTGACAACTAAAACATTTAGCTGATCCATTGTCATTTATCTGAACGGGGTCACTGCCACCACATTCAGGGCAAGGCTTTCTAAAGGCAACAAAAGACATATTAACTCCTGATATAAAAAGAAAGGGGGCTTTTACACCCCCTGTTATTTAAGACTCTGCCTGATCCTCTTCGGCTATTAAAGCTTCGGGATCTAGATTCTCTTGCAACATGCCATTGTATGTTTTAGCTGCTGCGTTGAGAACGTCAATCTTTTTACTAAGCATTTGAACTTCAGACTGTACTTCAGCAAGATAATTAAAAGCTACTTTACCAGCATCATTTAATTTTTCTACATCATACAAACCATCATCAGTTTTATATGTGAACTGTGTCATAGTTCATCTACCTCCTCTTCATCTTCAATGATATCAAACTCATCTAAACCGCCCTTACTGAAAGAGACTAAGCTTTTAACCTGTACAGCTTGTAGGTCTAGTCCTTTATACAAAGTACCTTGGCGAGTGATTTCCCACTCTTTATACTGGACACGTACAGTAGATCCATTACCGATCTGACAGTCCATTTCATTTTTCATATTGTCAATTAACTTAGGTGCAGTTCTAATCATACCATTAGGTCCATGCACTTTACGTTTAACAACAATGGTTGGGCCTTCTTCTTTATCTTTAACAGTAAAGCCTCGGCTCCTGAAGTCATTAGCAACTTCATTATCTACTACTACATTAATACTGTAGACAGGTTCATAGGTTGTGTTGGGGGTAGTGACACTAGCCCAGTAAGCAACTCCATCAACAATAGCCATCGTATTTTCTCCTATAGGTTTATGGTTTGGGAAGTATAAGCGATGCAAAACTTCTTGTCAAGCGTACAAATTCTTCCAGTTTCTAGGGCGTTTGCCCTGCCTACTAGAATGCCATGTCGCAGCACTCCAGTAAGTTTCTTTAAGCTCTTGTTTAAAAGAACTTAATCTCTTCTTGCTCCTGTTACCTCCTACAAGGGGTGTTAAGAAACAATACTTGTTACCTACTTTTACTTTAAAGTATCTCCAACCTTCAATGTATAAGGGTACAATAAACTCATCACTTCTTTTAGGATTTAACAGTTGTTCTTTTAGTTGTAAAATATCTTCTACAAACATTACCAATCTCCTAAGTATTCAATAAAGTCAGGGATCATGTTGATGATGTCATCGGTGCTACAAGAAAGGTCATCGTTTACACTCATAATAGTATCTGAAACAAACTCAATAAACTTTTGTTTCGTAACATCATTAGGAGTACGAGTACCTAAGCTCATAACAAAAGCATAAGCCCATGCGTCATCTACTGCTGAGTAGAAGTCTGCCATCCCTTCAATCCAACCTTCCTCGTCTGCTGTCATACACCTTCTCCTGTAAGATCTCCCGTAAGTATAGCATCATCGCCCCAACAATAGATAGTCACGTTCTCACCTCTATCATCTGTTATCGTAATGTCCCAAGTATCTTTAGACTGTTTGTCATCCGCTAAAGATCTTTTGATATTAATTTTAACAGTATCGTGTACAAAAATCCTAGTGCCTATTGACATAATTCTCTCCAAGAATACTCAATTTGTGGGGTGTTGTCTAACTCTTTTTTAATCCTATTTGCTATGTGCTGACACTCATACTGTGCATCAGGACTAGATCTTAACTTAACTACCCTAGCAAATGCAACCAGTGATCCTGTCCATATCCACTCAGTCATCATAGACTGCGGTAGAATCATACGAGCCTGTTCAGGGGCTACACCAGAAGCAATCATGATATCGTAGATAGTCTTACAAGTTTCCATGTGGCCCCAATATATTGTATCCCAATGCTCCTCATCTATCCCTGTAAATGTTTCTAATAGTGAACCTTGTTTCTTATCTGGCGCACGTTTCCTCCAAGCTTCGGGGGCATGAAACTCTGGCTCGCTATCTACATACCTACGACTCGTCTCGTTCCAGACCATGCCCACCTGATGCTTAACCAACTGCCTTGCGACAAAGACCGGAGCCTTAATCCTGAACTGTACTTGAACGTGTCCAAAGGGAGTCCAGTGGTCGTGTGCTGCTAGGTATCTAATTAACTTCTGGTCTGACTCCTTAACTTTAGATGCTATCTTATCAAAGGAAACTCTGGCACTGTTTACAACAGTCAAGTCCCCGCCCATCAAATCAATCAATTCTACTTTCATATTGTCACCCATACATAAAGAAATAATAAAAATATAACGGCAGATGTTTTAATATAAGTTCTTTCGTTCTCACTTAACTCACCTGCTGTCATGTCTTCCCAAACCCCTTTAATTAAAGAGGTCAATCTGGCTAAGGTGTTTTTGCCTTTGTCCCGCAATAAACGCATGTGCTTCTCCTTTAGGTAGTATGTATTTTAAAACAGTTTCAAAGCATTCAACCCTCCACTCATCGTCATAAAAATCTTCTTTATGATCAGCGTTTTCAGGATCATACCCACTGAATGTTTCAAGTAATCCCGCATAGGATTCTTTAACAAACTCTATACCGATTGCATCTATTGTGTCCCAGTCTATATCAAATTTCATTTTCTTCCCTTGCTTTATAAATTTCTTCCCATGTAAAAAACTTCCCAGTCTTATCGTTGTAAACACCTTCTAAGTCTGTTGTTCTTTCAGCGGTATCAATTAAACAATCAATAATATCTATATTAAATTTCATCCGTTTACGAGCTCCTCTTTAATAGTTAACTTAACAACCACATCACCATCGGGATGATAGCGGTATGCTACAGTAAGCGCATCTTTTAAAGCTAGTATTTCCTCAAGCTGCCCCGAAGGATCTTCATATTCTTTATAACATGCTATACAAGCTAACATATGTTTCTTCTTACGTTTAACTACATTGTCTACTAGCTTGTGCTCCCACCAGTAAGCCTCAAGTACATAGTCTGCATCGGTATCTATATTCATTACGCTTCCTCCATAATATTTTTTTCAAACTCTTTTGCCGAACTTTCTAACTCTTTAAAGATCTTTCTCAACATAGAATATTCTATATTACAATACGTGCAGTCTTCTAATAATTCTATTTGACCTCCTTCTGTTTCATAAATTTCAGAGTACCCTTTAATTAACAAGGCTCCTCCATCTGCATCTGTATAAATACAACCATCGCAATCGTACCCATTATTAAAAAATCTATAGCCACTCCTTTTAAGATTATTAATCCAGCTCCAAAGCTCATCTTCTGTTTGATCTAAATATCCAGCAGCTTCACTGAGAGTCATTACGCTGCCTCCCGAAAGTTAGAAATAATTGTATCACGAACAGTCTCACCACGCTTATAAGATATAGAAGCAATGTTTACCTGAGAAGATTCCCTTGCTGCTGGAGCATGAGTAGACCAATCAGTAAGTGTATTGTATACAGCCCATTGATTCGTACCCATTTTCTTAGAGTAATGTGTAGTATATTTATCCCACATATACATCAGAGCAGTATTGCTATATATCTTAGGTTGTAAAAGCATCTCGCTTATAGGGGATGTTGGGTATTCCTTACGCCAAGCAAACACTGCCTTTGCATTAGCTGCTTTAGCAAAAGCAAAGAAGGCATCCATATTATGTACACCAATCTCAGACCAGACAAACCACTTGTCTACCTCATCTTTAAATATATCTACAGCTTGATACATAATCTTAGCGGCATGATCTACATCTAATTTCTTAGTGTGTCTAGATTTATACATGGTAGCTGCACCATTAGTAAATACTTGACCATTCATACAGGCCCACTGATTGGCTCCTGTTGTAGATATAAAGGGGAAGGTGCCATCTAGGCTACTAACAGTTAAGAATGTTAGGGCTGCTTGATCACCATCTGGAGTTCGTAGTTTTACATCTGGTAGGGTATGTTTAACAAAGCACTTAGCACCGTTATGTGATACTTGTATGTCTTCGCTAAGACCTCCGAGGTCTAAACCAGATTTATTAATACAATCTCTTTGGTTATCTATCATTCTCTTATAAGATAAATTATATAAGTCTGAGTACCGTGAGCCGTGTATACCTAACTCTTCTCCAGTATCTGTTCTATATATTACATGCTTGGATGCTTTCTGAATACCAGACTCAGTAATATAAGTAAGAGGCGCTTGATCAATATCAAAATCAGCAGGGCCGTAGTCAGCAACTTTGGCGTTTTCAAACATATTAATTACGTTGTTCATACTATTACTTCCTTTTGTTTTACAGTGATTGTGTAACCTAGTTCTTTAATATACTTTAGTACCTGTACCGATAAAGTTTTTGTGGCAGCTATCTGTGCAAACTTACAAGCGTTTGTACAGGCTGGGTAATATAAAGTATTACCGTAGCTGTTTCTTACGTCTATTAATACTTGCTTCATTGTCTATCCTATGTAATCTATTACCTGAGAAATTATAAACTCCATGAAGGTGATCAGGTTTAACTCCCTCATATATATAATAGTTGTCACTGTTTTTTTCTAGTTCCTCCTGTGCTTGTGCTAGTGTATTAAACTTTTTAAACCTCCTTATAGTGTGTTCTTTATAGCCTTTAAAATGAATAACTTCTATGTCTTGTGTAACCCAAAGTGTTAAGCTCATTAATAATCTCCATAAGCTAAGTAGTCTTTTTGTTCTTGTTCAAAAGCTTGTTCCATAATTCCAAATAAAACATCATTAATACTTTCAAAAGGTATTAGTTTATTATTAACATCTACATGAGAGAACTCAATATACTGTTGTTGAATCATGTTGGGTGGCTCGTATTGAGGAGGCTCATAATAAACAAGGCAAGAACCTTTTACTTTACCTACATTAAACTCTAATATTTTATTATACCTCATAGTCCTAACTCCCTTTTCATCCACATTACATTAATTGCTTTCTTAGGGTGGCGCTTAACCTTTCCATCTATTACTGTATAATAATAACCGTAGTCGGCAGTGTCTGGTTTTTTCTTACAGATGAGAATCTCGTCGCCATCATGAAATTTCTTGACAAAGCCTTTTAAAGTTTTATTAACAAACCAAATCCCGCTACATGAATCAACCCTAGTTGCGTAATACATCTTATAACCTCCTTAAAAAGGCGTCTATGTTTGTTGACCTATAATCAGAACCTTCACTACTATACCGACGAATCAAAGAGCCGTTTTTGGCAGTCTCATCAATGCAAATATGGTAGTCACAGTTGCCCACAGTTTTTACATATACACAGTTTTTACAGTCATGTTTGTATAACATCTCAGCCCTCCTGAGTCAGATAAGTATAGTGTACTTCCGAGGCATGGAACCCGTCAACCCATTTACTATTAGATCCTGAGTCGTTAGCCAAAAATTCACACCAATTATTCCAAAGAAATTCTGTGCCATACTCATGGCAAATCTTAATATAATTCCTTTTCTTTTCAATAAGTAACGCCTCCTTCTTAATATTTTTATCATACTCTAAACACTTTGGCTCAATGCCAAATAACTTTACATTATGGCTATCCATACACCCAACTAATCCAGCAGTTAACTGACAAACAAAGCCAGCTTTAGCTAATCCAAGCCCCGGAATCCTAATGAATATTTTCATAAGTGATAATGCTTTCTCGTCATCGTTCTTATGTGAGTTAATTACTGCCAGCATCTGGCTATAAATTTTATGCTTGTGAGTCATAATATACATATAACCTTTGGCCCTAGTTTTGTTTTTAAGAAACCTAGAGTCTAATTTAAACTTTTTAATATCCGTTAACTGAAAACCTACGGTTAACCAATTCATTCTGATTGAACAAATAACCATAATAACAACCCATGCCATGTTATCGGCAGATCTTTGTGCATAAGATTGAACTTTAGTAGCGTGAGTTTTATACATTATATTGTCTCCACATTTAATTCAGTTTCTATCCAGACCTTGGCACCACAGGACAGTGGCTTGTCTGGACTATATACTAACTTAGCAACTACGTTACCTTCGGCATCTTTAATTAATGCCTGATTACATTTCCTATTTTGTTTATAATCTTTAACAGTAAGTACTGGTAGATCCTTTGGGTAAGCCCCTTTACTATTAGCTCTAATGTTATGCTGATTAACATGTAATATAGTTTTCAAGTATTTCTCCTTTTATTTAACTCCATAGCACAATAAAGAATCTCATCTTGATATTGTCCTGCCTTTGGATTGTCAGGCATAGCCTCTAAAGCTCTGCTACAATCAAACATAATATATTTTAATGACTCAGTTTCTAAGTCATTGAATCTCTTTATGGTTTGGCTATGCCACTTACCAGACCCATCGCCATAAGAATAATACATATTCAATCTCCATTATGAATTTTATTCATCTCCAAATACACTATCCCACTCATCTTTAGTAATACCCGACACAATAAACTCTCTTTCATCCGATGTTAAATTAGGCATAGCATCCTGAATTAACATACCACAACGCCAAGCCTCAATTTGCCTAGGGGTTACATCTAGATCTAAAGTATTTTCTTTCTTACTAATCATTGATACTCTGGTAATTTCCATACTAAAAACTCCTTAAACTTTCATCCCAAACTATTGTAAACAACATCATCAGTGGTACTGTGATTGGTAATAAATATATATTAAATACACTCACACAAAGCAGCGAGATTATTAATAATAAATATATTAAAAATATAAATACACTAACCATAAAATCTACAAACCACATAAACCACCTCGTAATATTAATTAAATTCAGGCGAGTAGTTTATTCACATACTCAGGTGACTCAGGATTACTTCGCAGTTAGAATTTCTAAGATTTTATCCATCTTAGATTCTAAGGAATCTACCCGTTGCTCTAAAGTCTCTGGAGACTTCGTAGTCTCTTTTGCTTTATTCTTAGACCCTTTGGGTCTGCCTCGGCCCTTCTTAGGAGCCTCTGCAACCTTTGGTTGAACCTTGGGTGTAGCCTTCGGCTCAACACTAGGAATCTTAATAGTAATTAAGATGTCTGAGGGAACCACAGTGGCTTGAAAAGCCAATTGCACATCGCCATGAGTCATCTTAGAGTTCAATACTTCTCCGAAGTAATGACCTACAGCACCTCTCATCCTGTTAAACAGGACATAACGGTCCTGTGAAGTTAAATTTAACTTCGTGGCGAGTAGGTTAGTGTAGTGTGAGCATACAGCGTTGAACTGCTTGCCAGATGCCAGCTTGTTGTCGTCGATGTTGTATGTGAATGTCGCCATGATAAAACTCCTGAGTTGCCAAGCAGCCGAATTGCTGGAGGCCATATCAAGGTGCTGGAATCCGATTTGATTGTCAAGGCTTTCTGGTGCGCGATTAATCATGATCGCATTATGCGCCTGTTAACACGCGAAGAAAGCCTGCATCATGTGCACATGTCATCAGTGCATGTTGTGATCGTCCCTAGCAGTTGCCGAAACCCTTGTCAACACTTATTTTTTAGAACGTAGTTCTAGGGGTCGTGTGCATGTGCGGCCATGCGCGATGGCAAACTTTTTGAGCTTTGTCACATGAATTATTTTCATAATCATAGATTATGATGGGGTTGTGCATGTGTATATACCTGCGCGATTGGCAGCTTTTTGGCGGGTCTGTCAAGTATTTTTTAACTACTTTGTAGTTAGTTCTGGAATTCTCATAGTATTATTATACTATGGATAGAAATACTCGTAAGTCTCTGAAAATCCTCGGAGAGTTTTAAAGAATCTTTAAAACTAACACACTAGGGAGTCCTCTGGGACTCTATCAAGTACATAAGAATTACAAAGTAATTTTATTTAATATTACTTTAAAGAACTTTAAAGTATTCTGGAGTACTCTGGAGTTTCTTAAGAAACTCTGAGGCTTGGACTCTGGAAATCTTTAGAGTTTCTTAGGAAACTCTGGAGTCCTTGGAGGGTGGGCAGGAGGCCAGTACCCCCCACCCCCATATATACTAAATGTTATACATTTTTGGAAACTCTGGAGTGTCAAGCAGGTACTTCTGGGCGGGGCTAATAGACCCACTAAGGGCGGGTATTTAAAGACCCACTAACCGGACAACATCCTATAAGGATCTTATAGCTTCCTGTCCGGTTAGGGCGGGTATTTAAAGAAGATAAACTTATACATATATCTATATGTAACCGGGGGGACCGATTACGTTAGTATATAGCTGAAAGTGCGTTTTGTCAAGTTAAATTTACTACTTGACAAAATGGCTATAAGCTCTATAATGATAAGTATGAATAAAGAACTGACAGATAAACAACACTCTTTCTTAGAACACCTAGTGGAACAAGGAGGTGATCCGAAGAAGGCAGCGGAGTTGGCTGGGTACAATAGTGGTCATTATCAGGTTGTAAAATCATTAAAAAAAGAAATATTAGACATAGCTGAAGGAATCCTAGCCCAGTCAGCTCCAAAAGCTGCTTTAAAACTTGTAGAAGTCATGAACTCTGATGTGCCTATTCCACAGGCTAACATGAGGCTACAAGCAGCACAGACAATCCTAGACCGTGTAGGCTTAGGTAAATCAGAACGTATAGATGTAAGTCATAAGGCTGAAGGAGGTTTATTTATACTACCTTCTAAACAAGAGGTTATTATTGATGGAGAATACGAGGAAGCTTAGGGGACATGTACCTTTCGGCTATAAGAAAGAAAAAAAAGAATTAATACCTGTGCCTCTAGAACTAGAAGCATTAGAAGATATTAAACAAGCAGTAATTAATAAGCAGTTATCTTTACGTGATGGCTCTATGTGGTTAGAGCATAAAACAGGTCGTAAACTAAGTTATCAAGGTTTAAAGAATATAATTGACAATGAAAGATTGGGAAATTAATCCAGATAAGTATCTTAAAGATGAAGATAATAACTTTATCTTTAAGGTAGACGGTACACCTAGATTAAAAGGTGGTAGACCTAAAGGCTCAAAAGGCAGAGGATATAATTATCATAGTCAAACTAAGGCTAAGTTAACTGCTAACCGAGTTATAAAAGATAAACAAAAGAAAATAGCTAAGACTGAATCTAAGCTACATGCTTATAAAGAATCTTTAAAAAACACAAAGCAAACAATAAAAAAGCTAGAAAACTCAGACTCCGATAAAATTATAACCCCCGAAGAGCTATCAAACACCCCCAAGCAAGTTCAACAAGAAGCAAAAGAAAATGTTATCTTTGCTCCAAATGAAGGGCCTCAGACAGAGTTCCTTGCAGCAGCCGAGACAGACGTTCTGTACGGCGGAGCAGCAGGGGGTGGTAAGAGCTATGCAATGCTCGTAGATCCTCTCAGATACGCTCACAGAGCCGCACACAGGGCCTTAATTATTAGACGGTCTATGCCAGAGCTACGAGAGCTAATAGACAAAAGCCGAGAGTTATATCCCAAGGCTTTTCCCGGTTGTAAATACCGTGAAGTAGAAAAGCTTTGGAACTTCCCCAGCGGAGCTAAGATAGAGTTCGGCTTCCTTGAGCGTGATGCAGATGTATATCGTTATCAGGGACAAGCATATAGTTGGATAGGTTTTGATGAAATTACTCACTTACCCACAGAATTCTCTTGGAACTACCTAGCTTCAAGATTACGTACTACTGATTCAGAAATTGTTCCTTACATGCGTTGCACTGCTAACCCCGGCGGCGTGGGCGCTCACTGGGTAAAGAATAGATATATATTACCATCAGATCCTGATACAAGCTTTGTAGGCAAAGATGGCCTTACAAGAAAGTTTATACCGGCTCGTTTAGAAGATAATCCTTTCCTAGCAATGGATGGTCGTTATGAAAAGATGCTTAAAGCCTTACCTCCTACACAACGTAAGCAATTACTAGAAGGTAACTGGGATGTTAATGAGGGCGCAGCCTTTACTGAATTTAGTTTAGAAGAACATGTAATACCGCCATTTCAAATCCCGATTCACTGGGATAGAGTTAAAGGAATAGATTATGGCTACGCTAGTGAGTCAGCCTGTGTTTGGGCTACTATAGACCCAAGTGATGGCACCCTCATTGTTTATAGAGAATTATACCGTAAAGGCTTGACAGGACAGGATTTAGGCACTATAATAACAGAGATGGAAGTAGAAGACCCCTTCTCAGTTCAAGGTGTACTAGATACAGCAGCATGGTCCCGTACTGGGACTACAGGCCCTACAGTCGGTGAAACATTAGTAAGACAGGGCCATAAGCTGCGTAGAGCAGATAAAAACAGAATACAGGGCAAAATTCAAATCCACGAATACTTGAGGCTTCAGCCAAGCGGACGACCAAGATTACAGATTTTCAGTAGCTGTCCTAGCCTGATACGCGAGCTTCAAAGTATTCCTCTGGATAAGACTAATCCTGAAGATGTCAATACTCATGCGCCTGACCACGCCTATGATGCCTTACGGTATCTTATTATGTCAAGGCCAAGAGTAAATGACCCACTAGCACAAATGCGGCACTTACGTATGGAACAGGCTTATACACCAGCAGACGCAGATTTCGGATATTAATATATATGTCAGATGAAAATAGTTTAACAGCCAATGGTCTATACTTTGAACAAGTAGAAGACGAGCAAGGTATGCAATTGACTTTAGAAGAGTCCTTGCGTAATAACTTTGTTGGTCTTCTTATGGATCGTTACGAACAAGCTGAAAGCTCTAGAGACATTGATGAACAGCGTTGGTTAACTGCATATCACAATTATCGCGGTTTATACGACAAAAATGTACGATTTAGAGAGTCAGAAAAATCTAGAGTTTTTGTTAAAGTAACAAAGACAAAAGTCCTCGCAGCTTTTGGACAGCTTGTAGATGTTATATTCGGAGCTAACAAGTTTCCTATTGGCATTTCAGAGACTAAAATACCAGAAGGTATTAGCGAGTATGCCCATTTAGACCCTCAAAATCCTTTGCCCGGTATTGAAACTTCGGCAGAAGAAAACCCTGAAGGTAAGGAAGAGAAAAAAGATAATCCATTTGATGTGGGTTTTGAGGGTGATGGTAGAGTATTAAAGCCCGGAGCTACTTACGGGTCTGGAAAGTTTGACGAAATTTCTATTGAGGCACAAGGAGCAGACAAACTTGTAGATGGATCTAGTCCTAACCCAGCAGTAATGGAAGTTAGTCCAGCAAAAGAAGCTGCAAGACGTTTAGAGAAGCTTATTCATGATCAAATTGAAGAATCTAACGGCGCTAGTGAAATACGCAACGCTCTTTTTGAGTCTGCTCTATTTGGAACAGGCATCGTAAAAGGCCCATTTAACTTTAATAAGACATTGAGTCGCTGGGAAGAAAATGAAGAAGGATCTAGGAGATATTCTCCAATTGATGTGCGCGTCCCTCGTATTGAGTTTGTTAGCATTTGGGATTTTTTCCCTGATCCAAACGCTACAAACATAAACGAAGCAGAATATGTATTCCATCGCCACCGTATGAACCGCACTAAGCTGCGTTCGTTGGCTAAAATGCCATATTTTAACAAAGACGCTATTCGTGAAGCCTTAATGCTAGGGCCTAATTACGAAGAAAAAGACTATGAACAAGAGCTGAAAGATGACCATCGCACAGGCGAAGAAGGGTCAGGACAGTTTGAAGTTCTAGAGTATTGGGGAGTAATAGACGCTGAGTATGCTCGCCAAGTTGGTATGGATATTCCAGATGAAGTAGATGACCTAGATGAAGTACAAGTTAACGCTTGGATCTGCAATGGTCAAATGTTACGAGCAGTAATAAATCCCTTTACGCCTTTCAGATTGCCTTATCATGCCTTCCCATACGAAAGAAATCCTTATAGTTTCTTTGGTATTGGCGTTGCAGAGAACATGGATGACTCTCAAAAGATCATGAATGGTCATGCACGTATGGCAATTGACAATCTAGCGTTGTCAGGGTCATTAGTCTTTGATGTAGACGAAACTGCTCTTGTGGGCGGTCAAAGTATGGAAATATTTCCGGGTAAAGTATTCCGAAGACAAGCAGGAGTACCGGGACAGGCAATTAACGGCTTAAAGTTTCCTAACACCTCACAAGAAAACATGATGATGTTTGATAAATTCAGACAGCTTGCAGATGAACAGACAGGTATCCCAAGCTATTCTCATGGTCAGACAGGTGTCCAGAGTATGACGCGAACTGCTTCAGGAATGTCCATGCTACTTGGCGCAGCATCCCTTAACATCAAGACTGTTATTAAAAACCTTGATGATTTCTTGTTAAAGCCTATGGGCGAAGCATACTTCCAGTGGAACATGCAGTTCTTAGAATCTAAGTTAGATGTTAAAGGTGACTTAGAAGTAAAAGCCACAGGTACTAATAGCTTAATGCAGAAGGAAGTACGTAGCCAACGCTTGACTATGTTCTTACAGACTGCTCAAAACCCTGCTATTGCACCATTCATTAAAATGAACAAGCTAATTAGCGAGCTTGCTTACAGTCTTGACCTTGATCCAGATGAATTGATCAACGATCCAGAAGAAGCAGCACTAATGGCTCAAATTATAGGGATGCAAAATAATGTTGGACAGGCAACTGGCCCGGAAGCTGGCCCCACTGGTGAACAACCCGGACCTATGGCTCCCCCTGAAGGAGCACCTCAGCAGCCTCAAGAGCTTGGAGCTACAGGTACTGGCGGTGGCAACATCGGAACTGGAGCTGTACCGCAGTCAGGGGAGGCTGAGTTCTCTGGCTAAGTTAGAGAGTTTAAAGGACAGCGTTAAAGAAGCAATGGAGAGAAAAGATGCCTAAAAGTATGTTAAGCAGAGAGAAAAAAGCTATTGGTGGACAATTAGCTTCAAAACTAATTAAAGTTCTCAAACCTGCACAGAAAAAAAAGTTACTTGATGTTGCTGAAGAACTAGAGTTTGTAGACAGTCCTGAAGGACGTACTGCTGCACAGTTTAAACAAGATTTTAAAGATTTTGCAGAAGAAAAAACACCGTTAATGGAACAGTTATCTAAAGACTATGATCCAGAAACAGAAATGTTGGATATGGTTGATGATTACTTTATGGGTCTAAAACAAAGTAATAATGGAGAAGTTATAAAAAGTTTTAAACCTTTAGAACGTCTTGAACAAAAATCAAAAAGTACTACAGCCCCTGTTAAAAAAATAAGTCCTGTTAACGCAGCTCAAAACCTTGAATCCTTTGATGGCGTTGATGACATTGAAAATTATATGGATTCTTTAAGCACTAAAGATTTAGAAAAATTTAAAGACTCATTATCAGAAGATGACTTTGCAGCTCTTGAATCTTTTTTACCTAGGTCTACTTTAAATCGCAGAGAGCAAAAATCATTGGGTGGTAAATTAGCAAAGCCTCTTCTAAAAAGGGTGGCTAAATTTTTTCCTGATGCAGAAGAAAAAGAAATTAAAACTACGCTAAAAAAAATAAATACTGAACTAGAAGCTGCTTCACAAACAATGAAAAAAGAAGATGCTATTATAAAAGTAGCAGAAGATAATGGTGTAACTCCCGGCGCAGTTAGAGATATGGCAAAAGTAGAAGCTAGAAAACGCGGTGGAGGTAAAAGCGACAATACTTTAGAACGAATTGTACAAATAGGAAGAGCAGCTTTTACAAAACCTACTGCTGGTCAATCCCTTTTAGAGGGGGTTGGCGATCAAACTAGAGCGGCTAATGTTTTAGCAGGAAAAACTGCTTTAGTTGGTACAGGTGTAGGCTCTTTATTAGGGGCTGGTGCTATGAAAGCTTGGGATTCTCAAAACGACTCCGCACCCACAAAAAAAGAATCTACAGCTTTTGAAAAAGCTTTTAGTAAAGCTCATAACGCAGGTAAAAAAACTTTTAAGTTTGAAGGTAAAGAATACACTACTGACGTTAGAAAAGGAAAAGCAGAAGGCGGTGAAATATCTGACGAAGATAGCTTTCGTATGATGTATAACTCATATAAACAAGAAATGGAAGCGGCTGAGTCACCTGAACAACAAGAACGTATTCAGCAAAACTTTCAAAAACAGACACAAAACGTAGATCAAGAAGTAAAAATGTCTGTGTTTAAAGAACAGGACAGGACTATGAAAGCTGAAGGCGGTTCACTGCTTGTACCCCCTGAAATGGGTATGGAAGAAGAAATGCCTGTAGATACTTTTACACCTGAAGAACAAGCAATGGCAGAAGAGTCACAGGTTCCAGACGATCAAATGGAAGATGACTACATGGGCTTTGTGCTTGATGAGTCTTTAGACGAAACAGAACAACAATATTTAATGGGAGCTTTGGAATCAGATTCAAGGCTTAGTGAAATCTTTGATAAAGTCATTATGACTGCATCAGAGTTTTCGGGAGCTGGAGAAGTTGAAGGCCCCGGAACAGGTGTATCAGATTCTATTCCTGCGCGATTGAGCGATGGAGAGTTTGTAATCACCGAAGAAGCCACCAGTGAAATCGGAGCAGACAACCTTCAAACAATGATGGATGATGCAGAACGAAAAGCTAGTGGAGGTAAAGTCGGATACGCAGAAGGCGGTTTATTAAGTAATCCTTATGGGATGCCTAATAAACAAATGGAAGAAGAGGAAAACCGCATAGAGCAATCTATGTTGGGTGCTAATCAAATGCCAAGCCTAATGGGAGGAAGACGCTAAAAACAACAATAGTACGGCTACCTTGTATTAACAAGCCCCAGATTTTAAAGACGTTTTAAATTGGCTACCTTGCAAGAAAACAAGCCCCGTAGAAAAGGAGAGTATTATGTCCGAACAGGCATACGAAGAGGAAGAAGTCGCAAACCCGTATAATGCACGTAAACCTTGGCACACACAAGATCGCAAACAATCTTTAAATGCTGCTGAAAGTTTGTATTACCCGGAAGATGAAGACGAAGAACCTCAACAGAAAAAGGCTACCCGCAAAAAGGCCCCTTCTTCTGAGGATGAACCCAATACTAATTATAAAAAACGCTATGATGATTTAAAGAAACATTACGATCAGAAGCTTTCTGAATTTAAACGTAAAGAGCAAGAACTATTGGATCAAGCTAGAGTAGCTGAACCCCAATACCAAGCTCCTAAGTCTCAAGAGGACTTAGATCGTTTTAGGCAAGAGTATCCTGATCTATATGATACGGTAGAAACTGTAGCTCACATGAGGAGCCAGCAAGAAGTAGAAGCATTGCGATCTAAGCTTTCTGTTATTGAACAGCGGGAAGCAGAAATTGCAGCGCGAGAAGCTGAGACGGCTTTACAGGAACGTCATCCTGACTTTGATCAAATCAGAGGAGATGATGGGTTCCATGAATGGGCGCAGGAACAACCGGATCAAATACAAGATTGGATTTATAACAATCCAAACAATGTTACTTTAGCTGTTAAAGCGTTAGACCTTTATAAGTTAGAAACTGGGAAAGGACAGAATACTCAAAAAAGACGTTCAAATCGTAAGCAGCCACAAAGTTCTGCTGCTGATATGGTATCTACTAAAACAACCAATATAGATGCTAAGGAAGCTAAGATTTGGACAGAAAGTGAAATTGCGAAAATGTCCCTCGACCAATTTGATAGACACGAAGAAGAAATCAATATTGCGATGATTGAGGGAAGGGTTCGTAGAGGATAATCTTTTCTACTTAGGAGTAATATAATATGGCTTTTAACCAATCAGACGCTCTATTTGAGCAAGGTACAGACACTAACGGTAACTTTGGTAATTCAGTAGCAGGTCAAACGAACTCGTTTTTCCTACCCAAAGTATATTCTAAACAGGTACTCAACTTCTTTCGGAAGTCTTCAGTAGCAGAAGCTATTACGAACACCGATTATGCTGGTGAGATTTCTGGTTATGGTGACACTGTACGAATCATCAAGGAACCTGTCATCACTGTTTACCAGTATGAGCGTGGCGCAGATATAACTAAAACAGCTTTGACTGACCAAGAAGTTAGTCTTGTTGTTGACACTGCTAACGCATTCAAGTTCATCGTTGATGATATTGAAACTAACATGTCGCATGTAAACTTCCGCGATGTAGCAACCTCTTCAGCAGCTTACGCTTTGCGTGATGCTTTTGACGCAGGTGTAATTGCTACGATGTTCGCTGGCGTTTCTGCTGCAACCCCTAACCACATCCTTGGTTCTGACAATGCAACTGACCTTGCTGCTGGTACTTTTGACGGTACTGGTAACTTGGACATTGGCTTTGGCTCATCTGAGCACGATCCTATTGACGTTCTTTCTCGTATGGCCCGTCTTCTTGACGAGCAAAACATCCCTGAAGAAGGTCGTTGGTTCTTGGCTTCACCTGAGTTTTACGAAATTCTCGTACAAAGCTCATCTAAGCTTTTGTCAGTAGACTACAACGCCGGTCAAGGCTCCATCCGTAATGGTTTGGTAAGCTCTGGCAAGCTGCGTGGCTTTGACATGTATAAGACTAACAACATTGCTGCAACGTCTAACGCTGCTGGTCAATGTCTTGCTGGTCACATGTCTGCTACTGCTACGGCTCAGACCATTACTAGCACTGAAGTCATTCGTGACCCAGATAGCTTTGGCGACATTGTACGTGGTCTTCACGTATATGGTGCTAAGGTACTGCGGCCAGATGCTATGGTTTCAGCGTTTTATGGTATCGACTAAACTGAACGGGGGCCGTAAAAAGCCCCCAATCTTTTTACACAGGATTTATGTATGCCACAAATAGGAAGTAAAGATAAGCCAGTAATGTTTAGGAAAGCGATTGTTTCTCAAGAAAGTCGTTTTCGTAAGGGTTTTGACAAAGATAAATATCAAAGCAACTATGATCGTATCTTTGGTAATAAAAATGAATTAGAAATAGCTAGAGAGACTTCTAAAACTTTTAGCATGGAGCAAGAATAATGAAAGATAAATATATGCGTGGCGGTTATATGGGTGGAAGCATGGTAGATCAAATGCAAGGCCAGATGAAAAAGAAAATGACCGAACCTCGTGGTGGCTATGCTCATGGTGGTAAAGCTATGGGCGGTAAAGCTGATATTGCTGCTATGGAAAAAGCTTGTAGCGCAATGGCCGGTAAGAATAAAAGCGTAACTTACTAATGAAAGTAGACGCCCCTAAAGGTTATCATTGGATGAAGGTTGGTAAAATTCAGAAACTAATGAAAGATCCTAAAGAAGGGTTTAAGCCTCATAAAGGTGCAAGCAAAAAAGCTAACTTCACAATTCAAAAGGCACACTAATAATGGCAACATTTCTTACGTTAACAAATGAGCTACTGCGAGAGCTAAATGAGGTTGCTTTAACTTCAGCTACTTTTGCAAATGCTATCGGTGTTCAGCAACACGCTAAAGACTGTATTAACAGAAGCTATTTAGACATTGTTAACGAAGAACCTCAGTGGCCTTTTTTAGCTACTGATGAAAGCGGTGCTACAGATCACATGTACGGAAATGCGTATGTAGAAACAGTAGCTGGTACTCGTTGGTACGAGTTAAAACCTTCTTCTAGCAGCGTGACAACTGATTATGGTTACATTGATTGGGATAATTTCCTATTAACAACTGTTGATGTGTCTGGAGAAACAGCGCCGCATACTATTCGTAACCTCAAGTACACAACTACTGAAGAGTGGAAAGACTTCTTTAGAGTCTCGCAGAACAAAGACGCTTCAGACACCCAACAGTATGGTGTTCCTTCTCGCGTAATACGCAGCCCAGACAGTCGTAAGTTTGGTCTAAGCGCCATACCTGACAAAGTATATCGTATTTGGTTCTATGCTTACGACCTTCCTACAGAGCTTGATGCTTTTGGAGATGCTATTGTATTTGCAGACACTTACAAGCCTGTGCTGTTAGCAAGGGCTAGATACTACATGCACCAGTTTAAAGAAAACTCACAAGCTGCTGCATTTGCACTAGACGATTATAAGCGTGGTTTAAAACTTATGCGCCTTCATCTTATGGAACCAGCTCCCGGTTATTTCAAAGATGACAGAATGAGATTTGTGTAATGTCTCAGCCTTGGGGATATTCTTGTAGAGGCGGTTTAAACGTCAACCTAAACCAGCTTGAAATGCTTCAGCAGCCGGGACAAGCCACAAGACTTCGTAACTTTGAAGTAGATCCTGATGGCGGCTACAGGCGCATTGATGGCTTTACACCCTTTGGTGACACAAAACCAAATGGTAGTGAAGCAGTATTAGGCATGGCTGTTTACGCTGATGGCGTTATTGTATGTTCAGGCACTGGTATATTCTTCAGTGTTGATGGTGAAGAAACATGGATGCAAATAAACAAGGCTTCTGTTCATAGTAGCGGTGATGACTACGGAACTTTTAACAGCCGTGCAAATGCCGATAGAACAAATCAGGGACGCTGTACTTTTGCAATCTATGAAGGTACTTCAGATTACGGGCAAATTGTAATCTGTGACGGGGTCAATGAGCCATTTTTATTTCAAATGACAGGAACAGCGGGTTTAAGCTCTAGAACCTTTTTTGCTAAAGAAATTACTGTAAGTAGCACTGTAGGCCCTGCAATAGCAGTTATACACGATAAACACCTTGTGGTTGCTGGTGATGCGTCATCTAAAAATACTGTGTACTATAGTGGTACAAATGATATAGATAGCTTTAGTAGTACAGGATCAGGCAGTGTAGTAATTTCTGATGCTGTTGTAGGACTAGCAAGCTTTCGTGGTGATTTAATTATTTTCTGTAAAAACAGTATTCACAAGCTTTCTAACATTAACGATGCTGCTAGTATATCAGTTACGCCTATTACAACTAACGTAGGTTGTTTATCTCACGGCAGCATACAAGAAATTGGTGGTGATATTTTATTTCTTGCACCTGATGGTGTGCGTACTGTGGCAGGCACAGCGCGTATTGGTGACGTAGAGTTAAGCTCTGTTAGTAGACAAATACAAGAAATATTAAAAGATGTAGCGGCTAACTCTGGTTTTATTATTACTAGCGCAGTTTTAAGAAGTAAGTCTCAGTACAGATTATTTTATAGTACTAATACTGAAAGTCCTTCAGTTGCTAAAGGTATTATTGGAACATTAACCTCTAATGGTTTTGAATGGTCAGAAACACTAGGCATTCAAGCACTGGGTATTATTTCTGACTTAGATGCAAATGGCGTAGAGCAAGTATATCATGGTGACAAAGATGGTTATATTTACAACCATACAACAGGTACTTCTTTCTATAATGCAGGAGCGGCTACTAATATTTCATCAGTTTACCAAACTCCTGACTTTGACTTTGGTGACGTAGGAACTAGAAAAACTTTGAAGTATGCTAGAGTTTCTTTTAGTCCTGAAGGAGAAGTTCTTCCTAGTTTTAGGGTGCGTTATGATTATGAAGATCCTAACATACCTCAACCAGAACCTTTTTCTATAGCTACAATTGCTTTACCAGCTATCTTTGGAACAGCAACATTTAATGCTGTAACCTTTGGAGCAACCAGTGATCCTATGGAGCGTCTTACATTGGAAGGCTCTGGACATACATGTAGCTTTAGAATTTTTAGCGACGATCAAAAACCATCATACGCTGTAAACGGTATTTACATAGATTATATGCCTTCAGGCAGGAGATAAATTAATGGCTCAGAATTATACAAGACAAAGTTCGTTTGCTGATGGCGATACAATTACAGCGGCTTTATTTAACAATGAATTTAACCAAGTAGTAAACGCTTTCGCATACTCTGCAAGCAGTGACAGCTCTACTGGACACAAGCACGATGGTACTAGCGGTCAAGGCGGTAACATTCCGCAGATTGGTGACATAGACTTTTTAAACAAGATTGTTGTAGATAACACAAACAACAGGTGGGGTTTTTATGTACAAGTTTCAAGCGGTACAGTTGAACAGCTTCGTATCCAAGATGGTGCTATTGTTCCTGTTACTAACAATGATATTGATCTTGGGACATCCTCACTGGAGTTTAAAGATTTATTTTTGGATGGAACAGCTCACATTGATACTCTGGATGTCGATGTCAACGCCACGGTTGCTGGAACTCTAGGCGTTACAGGTGCTTCTACACTTACTGGAAATGTAACGGCTACTAATGATCTTAGCGTAGGTGGCAATCTTACTGTTACAGGCAACGCAACTATTGCAGGTAACTTAACCTTTGGTGATGCTGCTACGGATACAGTAGCCTTTAGTGCTGACGTAGCTTCTAATCTTCTTCCTAGCGTAGACAATACTTATGACTTAGGCGCAGCAGGTTCTGAGTGGAAAGACCTATACATTGACGGTACTGCAAACATTGATAGCCTTGTAGCTGATACCGCAGACATTAATGGCGGAACTATTGATGGGGCAACTATTGCAACATCAGACATTACAGTAGGATCAGGAAAAACTTTAAATGTTTCAGCGGGTACATTAACTCTTGCAGACGATCAAATCTCTGGTGACAAAGTTGAAGGTGGCACTATTGCCGCTACTACTATTACTACACTTACATCAACTACAGGTAACATTACATCAGTTAATGCAACTACAGTAGATACTACAAATCTTGAAGTAACTACTTTAAAGGCTAAAGACGGCACTGCCGCAGGTTCTATTGCAGACTCTACTGGTGTTGTAACACTAGCAAGCTCTGTACTTACCACTACAGATATTAATGGCGGCACAATTGATAGTGCTGTTATTGGTGGCACAACTCCTGCGGCTATTACGGGTACAGCCATTACAGCAACAGGCATAATGACGGCTACAGGAACTTCAGTCTTTGCAAGCCTAGATATTTCTGGAGACATTGATGTAGACGGCACAGCTAACCTTGATGTCGTGGACATTGATGGCGCTGTGGATATGGCGAGTACTCTAGCGGTTGGTGGTGTTGTTACAGCCAACGCAGGTGTAGTAGTAGATAACATCACAATAGATGGCACTACGATTGCCCTAAGCTCTGGCGACCTAACACTAGATGTTGCAGGAGATTTGATTCTTGATGCAGATGGCAGTGATATATATTTCAAAGATGGTGGTTCAGAAAGATATAGATTTAGGCTCGATGTCACGCCAGAATTTATAGCAACAGGCGGAAATTTTAGAATCTCCAACGCTACTTCAGATGCTGATATATTATTTGTCGGCAACGATGGTGGTTCAACTATCACAGCCCTTACCCTTGATATGTCAGCGGCAGGTGAAGCCACATTTAACGCAGGAATTAAATTAAGTGATGGTAACGCGGCAAGTTTTGGAGCAGGTGGAGATTTACTTGTTTATCACTCAAGCAATGAAAACATAATACAAACTAATACTAGCGACCAAGATTTATTATTCAAAGGCAAAGATGGCGCCTCAACCATCACAGCCCTCACCCTTGATATGTCAGCGGCAGGTGCGGCTACGTTTAATGGCACTATTGCAGGTACGCGAATCAGCTTGTCCGACGGTGTAGATGACGCAGGGTCAGCAGGGTCTGAATCAGTCTTTAATAACGGACAAACCACTGCTAATTTTAGAGTGGCTACTACTGGCAACGCGAATACGCTGTTCGTTGACGGTGGTACTAATAACGTGGGAATAAATGTCGCAGACCCGACTCACAGGTTGGAAGTAGTAAAAGACAACACCTATGCAGTTAAGTTTGGCGGAGATGGCGGTGGCTTAGACGCTTCTATCGAAATCGGACAGTCTGGTACAAGTGCTAGTCCGGGCTTTAACGCAACTGCGGGTAGTATGCTGTTTTCCATAGCTGGCTCAGAAGCCATGCGCATCGATACCAGCGGCAACTTGGGGATTGGTGTCACTCCTGCAGCGGGTGTACGACTAGACGTTAGGAGCAATGCGGCGGCTACTATAGGTGACTTTAGAAACGCATCAGCTACAGGCTTCGGATTATATGTTGCCGCAGGAGACACATCGTCTCAATACGCGTTTAGGGCGGCTGACTATCAGAACAATTTGTTGTTTACTGTTCAGGGTGACGGCAACGTGGGTATTGGTACGAGTTCGCCAGCTACGCAGTTGCATGTAGCAGATGCGTCTGACTCAAACGCTCAAATTAGAATTAATGGCAGCACAAGCACCGTGTATTCGCGTCTCTATTCTGACAATAACGGCGTACTGGCAATCAGCACTGACGTAGGAAATCAAGTTGCTGGTAGCTACATGATGTTTGAGGTAAAAGGCACAGAACGCATGCGCATCGACAGCCTTGGAGGTATTACTGCCGCATCACAGGCTGGTGGGCATGTGGTTTTCAACAGCAACACAGTTGATGCCGATTTCAGAGTAGCGCACAACGGCGGGACACACGCTCTATACGTTGATGGGGCTACGGGCAAGGTGGGTATTGGTGCTAGTAGTCCACGCTCCTTAATTAACGCATCGTCTGCAACAGGTGCAGTTCTTACTTTAGAAAGTAGCGATACAACTCTAGGTGAAAATGACGTTGTAGGTCAGATTGATTTTTATGCCAATGATGCTTCAACCAACTCAACAGGTAACAAGGCATTCATCAAGGCTTACTCAGAAACAGCAGGTGGCAACAAAGTAGGTCTTGATTTTGCAACGTCTGGTAGCGATTCAGCTACTGGTGTTGTCGCTATGACGATTGATTCGTCTCGAAACGTGGGTATTGGTAATTCTGGTGTAGTCAGCACAAGACTCGCTGTAACTGGTGCAGTAGTTGGCGCAAACATTGAGACCACTTCAAGCAATACGGGTCATGAAGCCCTAATCGTCAACCGCCAAAACTCATTCGGTACGTCTATTTCTATCAACAAGGCGGGAACAGCCATAGGTGGTATCAGTGTAGTAGATTCAGATCCAACTGGTGGTGGCGGCGAGCTTCTTATTGCATCTGGAAACACAGGGCTAAAATTTGATGACCAAGCTAATTACATTCGCCCCTCCAATGCGGCAGGAGCCTTGCGAGACAACATTATTGATTTAGGCAAGTCTGATTCACGCTTCAAATACCTCTACCTATCAGGCGGTGTTGTCTTCGGAGCCACAGGCGGCAGCGTATCAAGCAAAACGCTGGATGACTATGAGGAGGGGACTTGGACTCCTGCTTATGAAGCGGTTAGTGGCGCGGCGACATACGGCACACAAGAAGGTTCGTATACAAAAATTGGCAACAAGGTAATGGTCACAGGTGTATTACAAGCTCAAAGAGGAACTTTAAGCGGTACTACAGTTATCACTGGGCTACCTTTCTCAGTAAACGGTAATGGGGGTGGCGTTCATATTAATTTTGCGCTGAACTTCGCTACTGATATGCCAAATTTAAAAGGGTACACAAGCGGCAATCAAATAAATTTTAGAACACAGGCGACTAACGCTTCTGCTTCAAGCCCGCTGGTTCCAACAAATCTAAGCGATGCAGCAACTACACATAATTATATGTATTTCACTGCCCATTACTTTACAGCAGCATAACAACCATACGCCTAGTGGATTCTAGGCACAGACAGGAGCAATACAAATGGCTTTAGAAAAAGTAATATCAGAAGACAAGATTGAAATAATTGGCCCATACAAGGCTGTTCAAATCAGGACTTGTACGCAGGTATTAGAGGACGGCGTAGAGCTATCCTCTGGCTACCACAGGCACGTCATCACGGCTGGTCAGGACTACAGCGGCGAATCAGCAGAAGTACAAGCGATTTGTGCAGCGGTTCACACTGCTGAAGTCATCGCAGCATTTGAAGCATCACAAGAAGGAGACGCACCATGACAACAGTATGGCAAATCAGCCAAATGGAACGAACGCTTGCAGACGGTGGCGTTATCGTATGTCACTGGCGAGCTAACGCATCAGAGACTGTAGGAGAAGGCGATGACGCTGCGACCTACTCAGCGACTAACTACGGCACTGCTGGTTTTACACCAGATCCTTCTGCTTCAGACTACGTTCCTTACGACGACATCACAGAAGAAGTAGCTTTAGGTTGGTGCTGGGCTAACGGTGTTGACAAGGACGCTATTGAAGCAAGCCTACAGGCTTCCATTGACCTCCAGAAGAACCCAACGCAAGCATCAGGAGTTCCGTGGTAATGACTAATGCACTAGATTATATTAATGCTTTAACGGCTCTTGTAACAGCTTGTAGCGCTATCACGGCTTTAACTCCTACACCAAAAGATGATAAAATTATAGGTAAACTATATAAGTTCTTAGAAATGTTTGCATTGGTTATTGGTAAGGCTAAAAAATAATGCAAGAAGAAACTAAAGCAGTTATAGACGCAATAGCGGTGGGTGGCACAGTAGGTACGTTAGCTGGTTGGCTACCACCTTTAGCTGCTTTAGCAACCATTATTTGGACTTGTATTAGGATCTTAGAAACAGAGACTGTCCAGAAACTTTTTAAAAAAGATAAAGAGTAGATATTATGAGCAATAAAAATAAAGCCTTGACTGCTTTGAAGCGTAAAAAGTTTAATACTGGTAGTACTGCTACAGCCGATACTACTACTAGTCGTGGCCCCGGAAGTCCCGGATATGTAGGCCCTGTTGTTAACCCTCTAGACGATGTTGAAATTGATGATCCTGCAAAAAATAGTTTAGCAATTCAGCCAGAGCCTTTTGAAGTTACGGCTGCTAAAGTAGATAAAGCTGGTGTGGCTTTTAATAATAAAGCACTGGATAAAATATTAGCGCAGAAAAGTATAGACGCTACTTATGATCCTGAAACAGGTAACTACTCTTATAATGCTTTTGGAAATACTTTTGAAAGAACTCCAGCACAAATGGCACTTGCAGCAGGTTATAAAAATTTAAGCCCTTTTATGGGAGGTCAAAGTTTTCAAACTCAAAACGAAGACATATCAAAACTTGATACAGGAACTCCTGCAGTAAACACAAAAGCTGCTATAGGGGCTTCTGCTACAAAAGGAACTGCTACAACTAGCACTGCGGACACAGCAAAATCACCGTTGGGTTTTGATGCTCAGAATGTTGCGAGAGCTTTTAAAGAAAAAACAGGTTTTAATTATAAGGTTAGTAGTGACGGTAAAATTAGATTTCAGGACGGTGCAGGTAGATCATTTACAAGAGATCCTGAGGACTTAGCTGAAGAGTTTAAGTTAGAGGGAGACTTTGGAACAAGTTTAAAGGCATCTACCTACACTGCCGGTGAAGTAAAAGAAAGTGAGTTTGTTAAAGCCGCTGGTGCTAAAAGAGATAAAGACCCTATAACAGGTTTACCTATTGAGCCAACAAAAGCCGAAGCTGGTAAAGCAACTCTTACTGATGCGGCTGTTGCAGCAGAGCGTGATAGTTTTGAAGAAACACTTGCTAAAGGTACTGCGGCTCAAAGACCCACCGAAGAACCCCGTGTACTAAGCGATAAACAGGCTAAAGTAGAGTACAGCCAGTCTGAAGCAGGTAGAGCTGTCTATACTGCAAAAGCTCAAGCAGAGCAACAATATGCTAATAAAGAAAGATCTATAAGAGAGCAAATACGTAGAGCAGCTACACCAGAAGAACGTGATAAGTTAAATGATGAGCTTGTTGCTAACAGCAGGAACAGATCAAAAATGCTTTCTGATTTTAGCCTTGCAGTTAAAGAAGGAGCAGCATTAACAAAACAAAACGCAGCCTCTGGAATAAAGCAATACGCAGAAGGTGTAACCACAGCTCAAACACAAGAAGTAGCTGATGTAGCTGGCCCCGCTGTTACGACAAGCGAAGGCGTTACTATTAGTGCAGATGATATAACTAAGTTAAAACTAGAGGCTGATAAGCGTGGCGTAGGCGTTGAAGAATTAAAAGAGTATCAAGATTTAATTGCTACTAAAGATCGTACAGAACAATCAGGAACTGCCGCTACAAGGGTTGATCCTGTTACAGGTCAGCCTATATCTCAAGCTTTAGATGTTACAGAAGAGGGTTTACCTACAGCCGAAGCCGCTACGGCTGCTTTTGTTGCTTCTGATTATACACCTGATGGTGGTAATACTACTATAGATAATACACCGGCTTATAAAAAAGCTGCGAGCCGTGAAGCACAGGTAGGCACAGCAGCAGAGCGTACAGCAGCAGACCTTGGTACGGCTCCTTCAGTAGACTTTGAAAGCCGTGAAGCTATTACAGGTACAGCACCTCAAGGAGATGCTTCTCAGATTGGTGGTGTCCCTACAATGGCTGCTGCAAGTCGTAACGCTGTACAGGGCAAAGAAAGAAAAGTAGCTGCCGCAGACATGATGGCAGTTGTTGCTGGAGTTCCTGAAGAAGTTACTGCTGCAATCTCTGAAGACCCTGCAACTGTACAGGCTCAAATAGATGAAGGAGCTGATCCACAAGTAACCGCAGCGGTAGCAGCTTTACCTGAAGAAGCCCTTGTTTCTGTACAGATGGAGAACCTCTTAGCCGGTATGGAAGACGGTGAAACTCCTGCGTGGGCTAGACCTGCGGTAGCACAGATAGAGCAGATGATGGCTCAGAGAGGCTTGTCAGCGTCTACTGTAGGTCGTGATGCTTTGTTTAATGCTATTATTCAAAGTGCTTTACCTATGGCTCAGAGCAATGCTCAAGCTCTTCAGCAGAGAGCACAACAAAACCTTAGTAACGAGCAGCAAGCTAACTTAGCATCTGCTCAAAATACTATGACTGTGCGTATGCAGAACCTTGCTAATCGTCAGACTGCTGCTTCTCAGACAGCTTCTATGGCCCAAGAGATTAAAGTACAACAAGGCAGCTTTAAGCAGCAAGCAACTATTACTACAGCGCAGCAAGAACAACAAACTGAGATGGCTACTTTTCAAGCTGCTCAACAGAAATCACAACAAGAGTCTGCACAGCGTCAACAAGCTGCTATAGCTGAATTAAATACTAATGCTCAAATGGATCTAGCAAACCTGCAAGCCATGAATGCTGCTGATTCCGAAAGCATGAGTGCTGAACAACAAGCTCGTTTAACTGGTTACAATGCTCAGATTGCTAAGGTTATGCGTCAAGCAGACTTAAAGCAGGACATGGAAAAAGCCAACTTAAACGCTTCTTTACAGCTAGAGCTTTCTAATTTATCAGAAAAGAATGCTGCTGCTAAAGATACAATGACAGCAGAAAACCAAGAAAAGCTGACTAACCTACAGACTCTTGTAGAGTTTAGAAAAGGAGATGCACAGTTTGCTCAACAGATGGATATGGCTAACATGTCTAATGAGCAGCAAATGGAATTAGCTATGTTGCAAGAAAGGGCAGCTACAGACGCCGCTAACTTTACAGCAGACAATCAATTTGAACTAACTCGCTTAAATAATGTAGTAGCTAGATCAATAAGACAAGCTGAACTTAATCAGCGTATGGAAGAAGTAAATCTTGATGCAAAGTTAAAATTAGAATTATCTGAATTAACTGAAGCAAATGCAACTTCTAGAGCTAACATGAGTGCTGAACAGCAAACGCGATTAGCTAACTTAAATGTTTTAGTAGACTTTAAAAAGACTAATGTAGCTATGGCCCAGCAAATGGACTTAGCTAACCTAGGCAACGAGCAACAGATGGAGCTTGCTAACCTAGCTGAAAAGGCCGCTACAGATTCAGCCAACATGACTGCTGAGAATAAACTTAGATCTCAAAAGTTAAATAACTATGTTCAAGTTATGTCTCAAGATGAGCAGCTTAAAATGCAAGCAGATCTTGCTAATCTTTCTATGGAAGAAAAGATCTCTTTAGCAAATCTAAGCAATCAGCAACAGTCTGACATGGCCTCTATGAGTGCTGAGAATGTAGCTGAACTACAGCGTTATGAAAAACAAATGGGTGCTGCACAGCTTAATGCTAACTTAGCACAGCAAATGGGCTTGGCTAACCTTAGTAATCAGCAACAAGCATCTATGTTTAATGCTCAAATAGACGCTAATTTAGACATGAAGCAGTTTGATGCTAATCAGCAGATGGCATTAGCTAATAGTCAGTTTATGCAATCAATGACTATGAAAAACCTAGACAACAAACAGCAAGCGGCTATGCAAAATGCTACTGCAATGGCTTCTATGGATCTACAAGCGGCTGATAATTTAACTAAAGTGTCTATTGAAAATGCTAGGAACTTTTTAGCTATGGACATGGCTGAGTTAAATAATGATCAGCAGGCTGCTATGTTAAACGCACAGCAAGCCCAGCAAACTTTGTTATCTAATTTTGCAGCCGCTAATGCCTCAAAACAATTTAATGCTACCTCTGAGCAGCAGACAAATCAGTTTATGGCTAATCTTGGTCAGACAATGAATCAGTTTAATGCTTCACAGGCTAACGCCATGACGCAATTCAATGCTTCAGAAAAGAATAGGTTGGCTGCTATAGACGCTGGCAATGCTTTAGAAGCTGATAAAATGAATACTCAGATTAATGCACAAGTTGATCAATATAATGCTGACAATGAACTTAAAAGAGAGCAATGGAATGCTGCGAATGAACAGGCAGTAGAGCAATCAAATGTTGCGTGGCGTAGACAGGCTAATACTATAGACACTGCGGCTCAAAATGCTGCAAATCAATTAGCAGTTCAACAAGCTTTTTCGTTAAATGCTACAGAGCAAAACATGTTATGGCAGCAATTAAGTGATGAGCAAAATTATTTAAGGCAGGGTTATGAAAACGAGCAGCAAAGAAGAACTACTTTGTATGCTACAGCTTTAGCTAATGAAAGTGCCACAGGCCCTTCTGGGACTGTAAATTCAATTGTTACTGCAATCTTAAAAGCAATGGGAGGAACTTAGGATGGGATTTTTTAGTAAGCTTTGGAAGGGCGTTAAGAAAGTTGTTAAAAAGATTGGCAGGGGCATTAAAAAAGTTGTAAGCAAAGTTGGTAAGTTTGTAGGTAAACTTGGCATTGTAGGGCAAATAGGAATGTTTTTTCTCATGCCCCATGTGGCTGGTTTTCTTATGAAGGGACTAGGCGCAGCCGCAGGTGGACTATTAAATGTGGCTGGTCAAGGCTTAGGCGGTACTTTAGCTAGAGGCTTAGGAACTGTATTAAAAACAGCTCATAGTTTTGCAGGAACTGTAGGAAATGTTTTTGGTACTATTACTGAAGGAGTAAGTAATTTTGCTAAAACAGCCCTAAATAAAATCCCCGGTATTACTATTGACGGAGCTGCTACAAACTTTTTTGGTAATGATAGTGCTTGGTCTAGGACTCTAGATACAGGTTCTAAAATTCTTGATCCCTTTAAAGGTCAAACTAATTTTGGTAAAGACACTACTTTTGCAGATGCCTCTAAAGAAGTTGGTATTAAAGAAAGTACATTGCGTGAATTAAATCCACAGTTTGGGGGAGATGTAATTCCAGCAGGTGCTAATATGAGTACGGACTTTAGCTCAAAAGGTTTTAAAATAGCTGATGCTTATAGATCTGGTTTAGAAGTAGCGCAGCCTAGTTTTAGTATTACAGAAGATTTTATCAAAAGCTCTACTCCTAATGTTTATGGTGGGGCAGAAGATAGTATAATTCCCACAAAAGATAGCTTTAGTTTACAAACAGCTCCTGCTGTTGAAGCAGCACAGCCTTTAGATGTTTTTGGCAATGTACTTCCTGAAACAGGTTATCAATATGATCCAACAACAGGTACAAGAGTGCCGGGATCTACTGAATATGTTTTCCCTGCTGCTAGTTCCGAAGCAGTAAAAAAGGGGACAGCAAGCTCTATACTAAGTAAAACAGCCAGTACTGTAGGAGAGCGTTTTTCTGCAGACCCTTTAGGTACAATATCCGCAGGTTTAGACATAGCACAGCAGGGTAAAAACTTAGTAACTGATGAGGATTATTACCAACCACAGCGAGGTCAAGTAATGGATTTTGGCAACGCTCCTACCATACAAAGTCGCCAAGTGGCTGGTGTAGATACTTCATGGATGCAGTTTGGTACTCCTGCTTATCAATCAGGCTACTCAAACTATGATCCTTTTGCTTATTTACAATTCATGCAATCACGGACAGCTTAATTATGGATGAAGAATACAGAAAAGTAATAACTAAAATGGACAGGCCTATTCCGGGGTCTTCGTTAACGGTTCCTGTAGAAGAAGCTACTTGGCGTAAGCCTCCTGAATATACATCTGTCCATAAAGCTTCAGAGTTTATTTTTGAAAAGGTTACAGAAGAAGAAACGTATGTAAGCTTAATGAATGCTATTGATGATGGAACTCCTATTATGGATGTTGTTCAAGTTTTAGCCTTTCAAGGTTTTAACCAGAACAAGTGGAACCCTGATTTAATGATGCTTATCATTGAGCCAACTGCGTATATTTTAATGGCCTTGGCAGAAAGAGCTGGTATTGATTATACAATCTACCGTGGCGAAGAAGAAGATGAGCCTTCTGTAATGGGCGTACAGTTACCTAAAGACAGGGTTGATAAGCTTAAAAACGCTCAAGAGACTTCTCAAATTCCTGACAATGCTATACCGCAAGGTATTCAGGAAAAAATAGAAGAAATGCCAGAACCTAAAAGTTTACTAGCGAGAGATTAATTATGGGTATTGAATCATTAGGTGAAAGCCTGTTAGCAGGCCGTAGAAAAACACGTAAGAAAATGCGTAAAGAAGAAAACTTAGGTGCTCTAATAACTGGCGGGTTAACTATAGCTAATGCTATGTTAAAGAAAAAGTCAGACGATTTTTTACAGAATGAAAATGTTCTTTCTCAACAAATGGCATATGAAAAAAGTGCTGCTTCAGCGGCTCAAACACAAAAAGATTGGGAGAATGCTAACAATCATATAGGAGGCGTTAATGGCTGGTTTAAAGACAAGCTACGTCCCCAAGTTAAATCACAAGCCGATCTGTTAATTAGAGAAGAACGTCTGTCTAATATGGATGAGTATAATCAATATATAGAAGATCAGTTAGACACTTTAATAGGTGAAGAAGATGGTGATGGTTTGTATGGTAAATTTTCTACAGCCTTTAAAACTGCTTCTAGTTTAGCACCTACCTCTCAGTTTAATGATTATATTAAAAATAAAAATCCAGCTTATAGGAATGTAGGTAGTGCTGTTGCTGGCTGGTTGCGTAAAGAAAATCCTAGTACTGAAAGAGCTTTAGAAACTATTGCATCTAGTAGATATGTACAAAATCAACAGGCTTATACTACAGCTTTGGAAAGTTATCGGGGTGGTTTATCTGCAACTGCTAGTCTTGAACTTGCTGATATAGCAGCGCAAGAATTTAAACAAAAGCCTGAAGAAGTTATAATAAAGTCAGAAATAATTTATATCGATCATGGTAAAGAAGGGTCTAGGGTTAAAATCCCTGTTATGCAAAAAACAGCTAAAAATAGAGATGGCAGTGTGCGTACATTTCAAACCGCAGTCAAAGATAATCCACTTAGTAAAAAGTTTTTTGATAATAAACCTATACAAGTAGCACAGCAAGTTGAAATAGAAACTGTAAATGCTTATACGGGTGAGAAAATTAAATCAAAAAGGACTTTAGTAACTGATCCTTTTGGGGTTCCTATAAATAATGGAAAGCCGTATCATTTAGACGCACAAAAAACAGGCACAACAATTGATTCTCCACCTACTATTAGTGCTATTAATATAAAGTTTGCAGAAACTATGATGTCTCCTATTGATAGTAGTTTTAGTTTTAGATCACCAGACGATAAAGCCCTTTTAAAAGCAGCTATTGCAAGCACAGACGATACTGAAGCAGGTAAAAGAAAAGCAGTAACTTTTCAAAAACTTACTTACGGGGTTTCTCAACGCTTACAAGAACAAGTAATGGGAGGCCCTTCAGACACAAGAGTCCCTTTACGTTCGCCTAAGACTAGCCCTTTTTCTAAAAACTTAGCTTCTGATTTAGCGGCTGAAATAACGACAATGGGTCTTTTGTATACACAGAAAGCTTCTGCTGACGAAGCGCCCGGAACCCCTTTAATTCAAAATTTACAAGGGGTTGTAACAGATGGTCAAGACGTTAACGGAGTTTTAGTAGCTTTAGGTTTAGAATCTTTAAATGGTAGAAGTAATTATAACGCTTATCAGTTACCCGGACAAGCTACTGTTTCTTTATTTAATTCCGCACTGTCCCCAAAAAACTTAGAAGTTTTTAATGAGTCAGCTTCTGAACACGCTAAAACTTATGTTAAGGATATGATTAAGGCCAGCTTAGAGGCTGGTAGAGTAGACGGTGGTAATCGCTCTTTATGGGCTATGCCTTTAACTGGGACAGGCGTTACAGGGGCTGAGTTGCTAGGTGTTATGTCTAAGCAAGAAGAAGAAGAGCAAACGCAAGAGCAAGAACTTTTAAGTACTTCAAATGATTTTTTAGGCTTTGGAAAAACTTTTACTCCTAGAGACAAAGAGAAAGAGCTAACTGAGCCAGATCAACGCAAAAGAACAAACTTAGATGATAAATATGATCAAGCTTTAAGGCAGTTAAAGGGAGCAGCTAAATACCCAAACAGATTTCCAGAGTTATATGCTAGAGCAGTTAAAAAAGAAGAGCGGCTAAGAAATACTTTGGGAACAAGGTATCCAAGACCCGATAGTTTATTGGACCTAAACACTAAATAGGAATTATTAAATGCTTTATGATGAAAACGAAGAACTAAGCACTTTTAAACGTGTAGAGCCTACCTATTCTGAAAAGTATGTTGCTTCAGATAATAATAAACTTAGTGTTACGCAGTTTCAAAATGACCCTGAAGTTCAAAAACAAGGTCAAGTATATTTAGAGTGGGTAGCTCAGAATCAAGCGCTAACCCCCGGAAGTATTGGTGGCTACGAAGATCTTACAGAAACTCTACGAGATGAAGATTATCGTCTTGGCGATATTATTGGTAGAGCCGCTGTTTCTAAAGACATGCCTGAAAATGTTAAAAAAGCATACTCATTTTTAAGAGATACTTGGGACACTAAAACAGAAAGCAAGGGCTTTAGGGAGCACATGGAATCTGTTGCAGATATAGGAACAGACATTATTGCAGACCCTTTAAATCTTTTAAGTCTTATTTTTACAGGCGGTTCAGGAACCGTAGCATCTAACGTAGTTGCTAAAGAAGGTGTAAAAGCCACTCTTAAAAGGTTAGCAGTTTCCGATAGCACCTCTGACACGTTAATTAGGGGCGCTATTTCAGGGGCTACGTGGACAGGCGTTGATGACTTTGCGCGTCAAAATGTAGAAGTTGATGCTAACATGCGCGACGAGGTTTCTTATGGACAAACAGCAGGAGTTACAGCATTAGGCGCAGGGCTTGGTGCAGGTATGGGTGCCTTGTTTGTAAAAGCAAGAGGCTCTAAAGATTTAACAGAAGCTATTGATGAAAATAACATTGCACAAGCCAGAAAAGAATATGCAGATGTAGATACAGATGCTGTTATTGATGCAGATGTAGAAACTATAGTGAGCAATGCTGAAGCCAGAGGGGTATCTACCAATGTTAAAGATGACTCTTCTGTTGTGCTTGAAGGCGATTTTAATGTTATAGATGATGAAATAGTAACAGTTAGTTCTAAAGCAGGTGGTGGCACTAAAACCTCAGAAGAGCTTCAAGATACTGTAGATGAAATTGTTAGTGAAGGTGGGCCAAGCTCTGTTATTAAAAATAAAATATTATTTGAAATAAAAAGGATGGGTAATACCTTAGCATCTAAGGTGGCTTTTAAACCTGCTTCTTTGTTAGATTCATATACAAAATATTCCCCTGCGGCTGCACAGCTACAGAAAAAATTTAGATACGATTTAGGTAGAAATATTTGGGGAGACAGAAAGTACGATGCACAAGATTTTAACGAGGTTTATAAAGAAACCGCAGGAGGCTACTACGTTGACATTAAAACAGCTATGGAGCCAATACAGAAAAATGTACGAGGTGATTTATCAAAAGAAGTAAACTTAGATCTTATAAGAGCTTTAAGGGGTGCAGAATCTAAAGATGTAAATGTTAATAGTATTGCTGCTACGCTGCGTGAATCTGTATTAGATAAACTTGGAGTAGAATTAAGTGCTAGAGGTTTCATAGATACTCCCGTAGATAAATATTTTCCCCGCTCTTGGGATCGTAAAGCATTAGAAAATAAACCTGAAGAGTTTGTTGCAAAGCTTAAAAAAGCTGGCGAGGTAGAAACAGACGAAGAAGGCTTTGCTGTTATAAAAGAAATGTTAGATAAGAAAAATCAATTAGACAATGGTAGTGGTGCTGGGTCACGTTTCTTCTCTAAAAGAGTCTTTAAAAATATAGATGATAATGACTTTGAAGAGTTTTTAAACAACGATGTTAATACCGTTCTTATTGATTATGCTTTTCAGGCTTCTAAGCAACTAGCTAAGAAAAAAGTATTTGGCGTAAAGAACCAAACAGAGTTTGAAAATCGTTGGCTAAACCCCATCGTAAAAGAAATGGATCAAGCCGGGAAAACTTTAAGTTCTGGAGACAGGAAAAACATTTTAAAATTATATCAGACAGCTACTGGAGAAGGCGTGTCACGTTTTGAAAGCGAGGCTGTCAATAATACAGTAGATATCTACTCTACTGCCAACAGACTTGCTTATCTACCACTAGCTACCGTATCTAGTTTAACTGAAATATTTATTAATGTACAAAAAGCAGGACTTCTAAAAACTATCAAAGGTTTCACAAGCGCATCTAACACTGCACGAAAAACAATTCAAACTGATTTGCTTGATAAACTAACAAAGCAGCAGGGTCTTACTGAGCCAGAAGCTTGGAAAGAATTAAACCAGTTTGCAATGGCTCTAGATCCAGCAACAGGTGATGTAGCAGAGCGTTTGGCAGGTGATGCACTTACAAGCGGCACAACTAGAAAAATTAACAATGGTTTCTTTAGATTTACCATGCTAGATCAGTGGACAAAGCTTGTTCAGCTAACTTCTTTTACTGTAGGTAAAGATTTAATTACTGATAACCTACAGAAAATAGCAGCTCGCGGAAGTTTAAAAGACTCTAGAAGAATTAAAAATATGCGCGGCGAGCTTAACGAGCTAGGTGTAGATATAGATAAAGGACTAGCTTGGATTCAAGGAGGCTCAAAACAAGATGATCCTTTTTATAAAGAAGTTATGCGGGGAGCATCCCGCTATACTAACGAGGTTATTCTTACTCCTACCGGCGAATCTGGTATGAAACCTTTGTGGATGAGCAGTCCTAAAACATCTATTTTATTTCAGTTTATGGGCTACCCTGCTGCTTTTACAAATACTATTCTTAAAAATGCAGCTACAGCTATGATTAAAGACCCTGTAGGTAATGTTCCGAAGACCTTAGCTGCTGGTTTAATTATGACAGAAATGGCTCGTTGGACCAACTACTCTAGGTCTTATGGCAAAAGCGAAGAGAATAAAACAGAAGAAGAAATATATGTAGAAGCTATTAAGCGTTGGGGTGGTAATGGTTTAACCGCTGATATGCTTTCTAGAGGTAGAAAAGCAGCAGAGATTTATCAAGATCCAGTTGCTTATGCAACGGGCTTCGGAGGCCCTATTGTTCAAGATGTTTACAAGCTTGGTAAACGCGGTGATGTTGTAAGATTTTTAGGTGAAAAAGTTCCTTTTTATGGGGCTTTAAATACCGTAAGCCCAGAGCTTAAGAAAGACTATGCAGCCAAGCTAAAAGAAATGGACAAGTCTTTTAAAAAAGCAGTCGTGCCAGAAAGACAGGAAGAGCCTTATAGGTATTTTTCTAAGGGCGGTGAAGTTCTAAACGTGCCTAATGCTCCTAAAGAGCCTGACCAGCGTATAGATAAAATGACGGGTAGGCCCTATGACCAGCAAGCGGGTGCAGCCTTTACTGATCAAGAAGATCGTCAAGACCCACTACAGCGCATGGGTTTTGGGGCTGGCGGTAAAGTGCTTAGACAGGCAACTGAAGCTATATATGATATGCTAAGTAAAGACTTACCGTACATAATTAAAACCCATAGCAACAGAAATGTTTCAGATGATGAGGCTAAAGAAGCAGCAGAAGAAATCTATTCTAACTTTAGGGGAGATCCTGATATGCCTTCTGAGCTAGATGATCTAGACTTTGAAGACTTTATTAAGCTAGAAACTAGAGCCTTGCTAGAAGAAAAGCATGACCTAGAAGATCCTATAGTGGCTGCTCAGTTCAGTAAAGACTTTCCCGGTTTAAAACCTGCTGGAGAAGATTTTAGCAGAGCGCGTGATTATACAGAAGAAGCTATAGTTAATTTTAAAATGTCTGGTAAACAAGCAGATCTTTTAAGAGAGTTAGGATTAGAAAGCGACCCTCAAGATGTAACATTTTTATTACAAAAAATATTAGATGAAAGGAAATTAACTCAAAAAGTACCGACCAGCAAGAGTGTAAGAGCACCTAAGAAAAGAGGTGGTAAAGTTGTAAACTCTTTAAGGAGCAAGTTAAATAATGTATAAATATTTTAGCATGGATGAGCTTAAATGTCAACACTGTGGTGAGCAAGGCATGGATGAAGAGTTTATGACCAAGGTAGAAGCCTTGCGACATGAACTAAAGTTTCCTTTTACTGTTACATCTGCTTACCGCTGCAAAGACCACATCATAGAGCGCAAGAAAAAAACACCCGGAGCACATGCTTCTGGACATGCTATAGATATTGCTGTTACTGGCAACCAAGCCCACAGGCTCTTAGAAGCTGCACTAAGTATGGGCATGACAGGTATAGGCGTTAATCAGAAAGGCGCTAATAGATTTATCCACCTTGACGATCTTGAGTGGGCTGAGAACCGCCCTAGACCTTGGGTATGGAGTTACTAGATGACTGTCTTAAACGCTCTCATAGGGCCTGTGACGGGCTTGTTAGACAAGTTCATAGAGGACAAAGACCAGAAGAACGCCTTGGCGCATGAAATTGCAACAATGTCGCAGAAATACGCGCAAGAAATTGCTCAGGGTCAGATGGCTATCAATGAGGTCGAGGCGGCTCACAAGTCGCTGTTCGTGTCAGGCTGGCGACCGTTTATTGGCTGGACATGTGGCTTGGGCATGTTTGGTAACTTTATTACCATCCCGTTTAGTAACTTTGTTTTGGCTCTACTTGAGTTAGACATAGTTATACCTCTCGTACCCTTGGAAACTATGATGCCTGTGTTAATGGGTATGCTTGGGCTAGGTGCAATGAGAACCTTTGAAAAAACAAGAAAATAAGTTACTTAAATGCGTTGGTTATTACTTATACTTATGTTGCCTTTGCTATCCTTTGCAGCCGACGAGGCTATCATGGGAGACACAACTGATAGCACAAATAATCAAGAAGGCAGTTTAAATACTAATACAGTAGGAAGCGTTGTTAGCAGTAACAATCAATCAGAAGATAAGTCTGTTAGCAACACGTACAACGGAGCAGGAAGCTCCTCAGATATGCCTGTAGGCTCTGCAATAGCACCTACATACATGTCTAATGGTATAGAAACCTGCTTGCAAGGACAAGGTTCTAGTCTTCAAACAGGTATTGTAGGCATTACAAGAGGTAATTACAAAGCTGATGAGGACTGTAACAGGCGTAGAGACTCTAAAGTTTTAAGTGATTTAGGTATGAAGGTCGCGGCTATTGCTAGAATGTGTGAAGACGTACATGTATGGCGCAGTATGTTTGTTTCTGGAACGCCTTGCCCTATTCTTTCTGGTAGTAAACTTGTAGTAGGTAAGAGAGCTTTCTTGCTTATGAAGCGTGAGCCAGAATTATATATACCAGACTACGGAAAAATTAAAATGCGGGTACATGCTACTTATAGTAGTAAGCCTTCTTACCCTACATACACAGAAAACCAGAAATGGTATAACCAGATATTAAAAATAGGAGAAACTATTAATGATGAAGAGAGCACTGATGACGTTATCTCTATATCTGTTAAGTTCCGCAGCTCACTCCAATGAGTTAGATCAGTTAATTAATGCAAGCTCTGCAATAGTTAGTCAAATTGATAAAGGTATTAAGATGGCAGGTGCTGGTTATGGCTATGCTAATCAAGGAGGTGCTTTATCTAATGGTCAACTAGCAGGTACTGCCCATATAAGTACAGAACAATTAAACGCATACAATTCTGCATTATCTAATATGTCAGGCTATGAAGCATACGGAAGCGTACAGGCTCTGTTAGAAACGCAAGCCGCTACAGAACTACAGCTAATGGATAGTGCTATAGAAACTTTTACAGAAGTTGTCGTAGACATGATTGCTGTTGTAGAGGTAGCAGAGATAGCAGCAGAAGCAGAAACACCAGAAGATAAGGCAGAGGTACAAACCTATGTTTCTGAAAATGAAGCAGCTTTAGTTATTACTCAAGCAGAAGTAGAAACATATAATCAATCTTTAGATGATATTGAAGCGCATGGTAACAAGGCCAGTGCTTATTTAGGGGTAGCTGCTAACACAGAAGCAGTAGCTTTTTTACAAGAAGGTGCAGAAGAAAATAATAGCAATGCTGACTTTGCTACTTTAAGTTATGATTCAAATCAACAATGGGTTGCTATAAACTACCAAGGTACTGCTAACTCAAATTCAGTGTTTGTTAACGGACAAGACGCTTTTAATATGAACTTTTATCTTACTGAAACAGAAATACTAGCAGCAGGAGCAGAAAGCGAACTGTATTTAACAGGCCCTACAGCTTTAGGCTATCGTTGCTTTATGTACAATGAGGATTGTGATCCATGAGCCTAGCTGAAACAGAACTAACTATTGGTGGTACGTCTTTTAAAGGCGTGTACATCGCTATATTACTTAGCCTAGCTACAACACTAGGAGGCGGTGTATGGACTGCCAGCAGCTTGTACAGTCGTCTAGAGGCGGTAGAAGCCTTGCAGATACCAGAGCTTGCGCCATTAGAAGAGCAGCTTTTAAAAGTAAGGCAAGACTTAAAAACTAAAATTGAACTGATTGAGCAAGAGTTAACGGCTAATGATGTTAGTCAGCTTCAAGGAAAACTAGCTACACTTGGTGTTAACCTAGAAACTATTGCAACGCAACAATCCAAGCTACTTACAATTAACGACAAGGTAGTAGAGCTTGAAAAAGAAGTAGAGTCTATGCGAGTCACTGTAACACAGGCTGAGTTAATAACAAAAGATTTACAAGACGTAGATTCTAAAATTAAAAAAATTGATACAGAAATAGAAGACCTTTGGTCAGGTATGGACTATCTTTCTAATCCTTTAAACTAAACGGAGTTTGCAATGTCAACAGTTAATAAAGCAGGTAACTATACTAAGCCTACCATGCGTAAGAATCTTTTTAATAAAATTAAAGATGGGACTAAGGGCGGCAAAGCCGGTCAGTGGTCAGCACGTAAGGCTCAGATGTTAGCTAAACAATACAAAGCTGCCGGTGGAGGGTATAAGTAATGGCTATTAGGAAACCACAGAAGTCTTTAAAAGCTTGGACAAAGCAAGACTGGGGTACAAAGTCTGGTAAAAAGTCTAGCGAAACAGGTGAGCGATATTTACCTAAAAAAGCTAGAGAGTCTCTAAGCTCTGCTGAGTACGCTCAGACAAGCGCAAAGAAGCGTAAGGATACTAAGGCAGGTAAGCAGCACAGTGCACAGCCTAAGAAGATTGCAAAGAAAACTAAAAAGCATAGAAAGGTATGATACGTTTTATTGGTGTAACATTTTTATTATTTATACTGTCTTGGATGACTAAGAAAGAAGAGGAGATTCTAAATGGCAAAAGGTAAAGATCCTAGACTAGAACGCGCAGGAGTCAGCGGTTTTAATAAGCCTAAAAGAACTCCTAAGCATCCTAAAAAATCTCATGTTGTTGTAGCTAAAGAAGGCGACAAAATAAAAACAATCCGTTTTGGTGAGCAGGGAGCCAGCACAGCCGGTAAACCTAAAGCAGGTGAATCTGATCGTATGAAAGCAAAACGTAAATCATTCAAAGCTAGGCACAGTAAAAACATAGCTAAGGGAAAAATGTCTGCGGCTTACTGGGCTAATAAAGAAAAATGGTAAAAATATATAAAGTTACGTGGTTTGATGCAGCAGGCGGTGGCAACATAGGCTGGAGAGCTTTGGAGGATTTAGTAAAAACTAAACCTGCTCGCGTTGTTTCCTGTGGTATCAAGCTGCATGAAGATGACATATCTTTAATTATCTGTCCTCATTTTATCTTAGATGAGAGCGGTCAAGTAGAGCAAGGAGATGCTGAGATTGTTATACCTAAGCAGTGGCTCCTAGACTGTCAACTTCTTACCAGTTATAGTTAATTATCTAACCACCTTTACATCTAGGCGTTCTGCCTGTACTGCTTTTTGAGAAACCTCTAACACAAAGGATGAGTGCTGATGTAGAAGGGTTGTAATTACTTCAATGTTTTCTTCAGCCAGCTCAACGCTGGCTAAGGCTGCAATAATTTCTGAGTTTATTCGCAAGGTCATTCCCAACCTTGTTTCTGGTGTAAAAAATAATTCTTCCATGTTATAGCGCCTGTAATTGTTTTTCTAAATGCTCATGTAAAGGATCTAACTTAACGTGTGCCTCTCTTAATATATTACGAATATAACTTTGAGTATATATATCCGAAAATACGTTTGTAATTTCAGAGTCGGGAAAAAAACTAAGCTCTGTACTTAGCCTTCCCCGCTCATCAATTATAACCTTGAAGGAAATTAAGTTACCTTCCTTCATATCTCACATACTCCTGCAACACAAGCAAGTGTCTGAGTGCCTTCAGTGTTGTCATCTGCTTCTTCAATGTCCCACTCCATGTCTTTGGGCATTTCTTTTAAAAGCTTTTGATATGTATCCTTATCTATCTTCTGGTACGGAGCTTGTTTATATACGTGCTCTGCTTCAGGAAGAAAGCTAATGCCGCTGACGCTATCAAAGTTTTCCCAGATCCACTGACACACAGAGTAGAAGTTATCGTCGTTATAGTAACAAGTCATAGAAGGTTTATGCTCGCACCAATAATCTTGGTAAGTCTTCCAGAGCCTAAGCTGCTCCATAGCTCCCATGCTTTCTACTGTTATCGCTTTGTTAGGGGCCTTCTGAGGAAAGCTGAATACCCAGTTAGAGTTATTCATTACATCTTCTTCGTGAGGAAAACCCTTGTCAATCATTGCTGTAGCCAGAGGATCTTTCTTATCAGCTCGTACAGTCCTAATGTAGTAATCACTAAACCTTGGATGAATACCGCTGGCGCTGTCAGTCAACTGAGATACAGTCCCTGAAGGCTTAACACAAGTAATAGCAACTGATGGATTAACTCCTAGCTTATTTGCCCAATCCTTGTTGGTAAGTATTGCAACGTCTCTAAGAGTTTCTAAGAGCCGCCCTAAAGCCTCTTCACCTGTTGACCCATTAGTTAGCTTGCAGTCCATGATGCCCGTCATAGACACCCCTAGAAGAGCCTCTTCCTCTGTGTTCTTTTTCCAGATGTTACGTAGGTAACGGAAGTCAGTCATGGTGGATTGAAGAGTTCCTAAGATTGTAGCAACCCGCACCTTTTCTACAAGGGTATCTTCTGTATCATCTGCTCTAACAATAACTTCTGATAGATTACAGAACTGATAAGGGCGTAGGATAATCTCAGAGCATGGATTAGTACCAAACTTATATGTAGCGTCACGCCTTTCGTTACGCGCTGCTACTTTCTGAGCTGCAATACGGCTGAAGATACCACGTTCACCAGACTTAGAATCATACAGACGCTTCATTTCAGAGGAGTAAGTATCAAAGTCAGGCTTCTCAGAGTACACAGCACTGTTGTTAGCCAATGCACGTTGACCGTTACCCAAGTACCACTCACCGTTCTTAGCGTTAGCCATGCGGTTATCAGTTACGTTACTCAGTGAAATCAGAGCAGAGCGTCTTACGCCACCTACAACAACGATGTCAGCAATCTTACACACTAAGTCATGACACTCTAGTGACGTTAGCTTGCGACCTGTAGCAACTTTAAACAGATCAACAGTAAAATTAAACAAGTCAGCCAAAGGCTGTGGGCCGCTGGCTCTGCCGCCAAAGGTCTTCAGTCTAGCTCCAGCAGGACGTACCCTAGTCAAGTCACACTTAGGAATCTTACCGGCGTACAAGAGGCTGATAAGCTCTCTGAAGGCACTTGCCCAGCCTACCTTGCTGTCAGAAACCACAACCGTGGAGTCAGTCTCATGGAAGCTGTCGGCTACTTCTGGTAATTTGTTTACGTAATCTCGCTCAACACTAAATCCTACTCCTGTACCACACAACAAGATATACATAAGCTCGTCAAAAGAGCGAGGGCTGTCGATAGGAAGATAAGAGCAGTTAAAGCCTGCAACATTGTCACGGTGTAAGGCTGGCCCTGCTGTCATCATACAGCGCATAGAGGGCATTACTTCTTGATCAGCGATAGCATTGAAAAGCTCTTCGGCTTCTGAAGCACCTAGTTGATTACGCTCTACAAAGAAAGAAAGATAACGGTTGACTGTCTCAGCCCACGTTTCTCTGCGTCCTTCCTCATCTAAGTAACGTGCGTATCTACTCTTGTGTATGTATTGTTGGTATTGATCCATTTTTTAAATCCTCTATGTCCTCAAGTTTTTTTATTTCTTCAAGCTTAATACTCTTAAAGTTTTTATGGTCTTTAGTAATCTTTCCTTTGCGTTTCTTATCGTACTTATCTCTACGCTCAGTTTTTCTATCTACATAGTTCTTATCCATTACTCTCTAGAATCCTTAGTAGTCTTTTCTCGTACCACTCTGCTTTCTTTAGATCCTCCGTCCCGTTTTTGTACGGGAACCTCCAGCGGTACTTCATGCTGTTTCCTCTCAAGTAACCTATAAACTCGTCTCTTGTTAGCATGGCTTCTATTCCGTCGATGCACTCAATATCTCCACTGTTGTAGTGAGCTGGTCTAGAAACATTATCCCACTCTTCGGGAGTAACGTCATTAAGTTTCTTTCTAGTATTCTGTTTCATTCTTCACTTCTCCATTCGTCAGGCAGCGTGTCAACAGTAAACCACCTGAAGCCGTTGTCAGAGGCCCACTCACCGTGAGTACGCTTAGTACCGTCCTTCCTTCTCTTAGCTTGAGGCATAGGAGAGGAGGCGTTAGCAAACAAGAATACCAGTTCAGTTGTACTAGGTAAAGCTTTCTGAATCCAGATATACTTGGTGAACTCTGCGTAATCCCAGAACCTACCCTTAGCCTCAATGATAATCTTCTTCCTACCGATACGCTTTGTAAAGTCGGGATGATAGTTATGTTCTATTACATAAGGAACCTTGCCATCATGGTGTACCCAATCTTGTAGGAGCGTATCATGTAAAGTCTTTTCCCACTTAGAATCATAGCCACTAGGCTTGTCTTTCTCTATAGGTCGTTTTGCTCTAGGTTTTCTTTTCAATGTATAACCCCTTCTCTTTTTATAACTTCCAGCTCTAACAGAACTAATAGTTGTTGGATAACTTCTGTAGGAACCTCAGCAATACTACCATTGCTACCTAAGAAAAAACGAGCAAGCTCTACAATCGTTATCTCTGGTTCTGTGTCTATGTCTGGAAGCGTTGTGATCAAGATCGCTGAGTCCTTCTAACTACTTCTTCAATGTCTTGAGTGGTGATTGAATCTAACGGCATTGTTCTTAGTAGCCTTTTGATAATAGCCTTAGCACCTCTGTACGAGTAAGGTATTGAGTATGCTGTACCATTTTTAAAAGTATATGGATTGTCTCTAGGTATGTGCTTGGCATTCACCTTAGCAGCTTCTGCGTCTGACAACAAGCTCTTGAGCCACTCTACTGATATCTCTAAAGCTTTCTTGCTAACTCTTTTGGATAGTCTTCTGTTCATCGTAAGGGAATCTCCAGCACATTAGGTTGTGATATTACTCTGGTAAAGTATTTAACGCCGTTAGAATATTTAAAAGCTCTAAGACCACTTCCATTGTTAGAGTCCTTCCAGCACTTAGCTTTGTGAGGGCAGTAGACGCAGCCAGAAGCGAGCCGTAGATTACCTTTCTTACCCTCTGCAATAGGAGGATAACAAATAGAAGGCGGTTCATCTACCTCTAAGCTATCTTTGATATTGCTTATCTTTGTTCTAATGTTCGGCTTGGATAACTGTCCCGGCCTGAACAAGCAGATCTCTCCTGTCTCTTTGTTGATAGCGAAGAAGCCGCCATCCTCTGTACCTTCTGCTTCCTCGTACCCAGCAAGCTGTGCCATGTAACCGAAGGGATCATCGTCAACCAATGCACCAGAGGAAAACTTTTTAAAAGAGAAGTTAGAGGCTGTCTTAATATCAACTACCTCTCCGTCGATCTTACAGTCCATGTGACCTTTGATGCCATCAACCTCTACTTCTTTCTGCATGTCAGTAACAGTATGCCCTGACAGCTTGATGAGGAGGATAGCAACAGACTCAAGAAGATGACCATACAAGAACTTAATAAAGGTTGACGGCTGCATACGCTCCTTTGTAAGGTCGGTGTCCTGCATGTCGTACCACACGCGGCGCAGCGGCCTTCCTACATTAGACATACGTACTGTCTTAGACTGTAGGTGAGGGGTTGACCAGCCTTCAAGAGCTTCTCTTGTGTTAACAAGAAACTCTTCCATTAGTTCTTCAGGTATGTCCACTCCCTTGTCGCTGTTGAGGCCGTCAAGTACAGTGTATATGTCATGGATTAGTGTGTCTAAGTTTTTCATTTGCGATGCCTTACGAATCTACACTTGCGTGTGAGGGAGTTATAGTGGAGGTACTGTACGT
>Ga0209630_10000380_pt1 | contig 50902 bp, 48 predicted proteins | sample COG_01_FD_184745 | JGI IMG/M metagenome (GOLD analysis project Ga0209630, IMG submission 184745) | Pelagic Microbial community sample from North Sea - COGITO 998_met_01 (SPAdes) (version 2) | ecosystem: Environmental > Aquatic > Marine > Neritic zone/Coastal water | place: Helgoland, sampling...
CTAAGTATGGAAGAGATAACTGCTGAAAGCATCTAAGCGGGAAACTCACCTCAAAACTAGTTCTTCCTATAGAGCCGTGGTAGACCACCACGTTGATAGGCTGGATGTGGAAGCGCAGTAATGCGTGCAGCTGACCAGTACTAATAGCTCAATTGGCTTGATTTATGCACTGAAAAAAATTTTTACTGATTGATATATTTTTCGTTGTTATTAATTTTTATTATAGACTTGTTTAGAATCTTGTAATTAGAACTTGGAATTTTTTTATAAATTAAGTAATTAATCCACCAGTAACAGTCTTTAAAGTTCAACATATCACGCATATATACTGTTGAAGATATTCTAGGATTTATTTCAAAGATAGCATATCGGTTTTTTTTATATTTGAGCTGAACATTGATGCAGCCATTTAAATTTACATCTTTAGCTAATTTTAATAAGGAATTTTTTATTCTTTTATTTTTTACCCTCTTTGCAAAATAAGTGTATCCACCTTTCAGTTTTCTCTCTAATATAATGACGTCACTAAACTTTTTAAGTCTAACTATACCACATGTGTACTCTTTAAAACTTTTATCAAGATATTCTTGAGCTATCCAATTTTTGTTTGATTTCTTTAAAGAAAGAAATTCTTTATTTGAGCTTATAACTTTATAATTTTTATTTCCATGTCCAAAATCTTTTTTTAAAAAAAAAGGTTCATGAAATTTTTTTAAATAATCTAATTTAAAACAAAATTTAGGGACCTTAAAATTTCTCTTTTTAAGATATGAATAGGTGTTTAATTTTGAAGAAAAAATCTTTATTATATTTTTAGAATTTATTAATACTTTATTCTTAAAAGAATGGATATGATTAGAGATAAAAATTATTTCATTCTCTGTTGTGGGTATTATTAAATTATAATTATTAGATAACTTTATAATTTTACCCAAATAACTCTTATTTTTGGGCAAGGGAACTTTGTAGATTTTACCATATAAATTTTTTATTCTTTTTTTATTAATTTTAGTATCTGTTCCATCAACTATTGCATTTTTAAAATTTTTTTTTATTAATTTACAAATTGATTTGGCTATATCCCCGTTTGCACCTGTAATTAGAAATTTCATTATTTAAAATACTTCAATAGTCTCATATTATTTGAGTCATGTTTAAATATTTGTTTTTTTATTTTTTTTAAAGAGTAATTAGTTTTTTTCAGAGTAAATTTTTTTGAACTTGAGTCAAAAAGAAGCCAGTGTGCTTTAAACGAGTCAATTCTTGGCTGACCTACAGAACCAGGATTTATAAGAATTTTTTTCTTTTTTATTATTTTTTTCATGGGTATATGAGTATGACCAAATATAAAATAATTAAAATTGTAATCTGCTAATTTATCGAACCATTTTTTTTTTACATTTGGGTAAAAATAAAAATTTATACTCCAAGGCGATGCATGTGTTAGAAAAAATTTTTCTTTATTAATAGAAAATTTTAATTGAGCCTTTAATGATTTAAGAAAAATAATATGTTTTTTTTTTAAAATCTTTAGATTATTAAAAACACTATTTCCATACATTTTTGAATATATTTTTGCTTTTTTTTTTGATTTAAGTGTTTTAAAAAAAATATTTTCGTGATTCCCTTTCACACATCTAACATTATTTTTTATTAATAAATCTATACATTTATGTGGTTCATAATAATAGTTGATTATATCACCAAGACAAAAAATTTTTTCTGCCTTATTTTTTTTTATATCAAGCATTACAGCTTTTAAAGCATCAAAGTTGCCATGAATATCTGAAATAAAAGCTAATTTCATTTTATTATTTTTAAAGATTTTTCAAAGGATGTAAAATTGACAAAGTTATTCGTTTTTATAATTTGATTATCTTGTTTATTATTATTTTTAACAAAAATAATATTTTTTGATTTTCCCAATATATTGTTAATTTTTTTTAACATAGAATTAAAAGAAATTATTTCTCCTCCTACATAAAAAATACCATATTTTTTTTGTCTTAGACATTTAAGTATAAATTTAGCTGCATCCTTTACAAATACGTAATTTCTTAAACTCATTTTATTTCCTTTAAAAATTAACCTTTTGCCTTTTATTGCTGATTTAATAAATTTGTTTATACCAAGGTGGTTTGGTCCATTTCTACCATATATGCCACCGAACCTTAATATAGTGAATTTGCAATTACTTTTGATTATCAATCTTTCAGCTTTAAGTTTACTTTTTCCATATTCATTAATTGGATTGAGGCTTGTTTTTTTATTATAGATAGATCTAACACCATTAACTACTATGCTTGAAGCGTGAATAAAATGAGAATTATTTTCTTTACAATATTTTGCAATAAGATGTGGACATAAAGAGTTGATTTTGTACAAATTTTTGGTTTTTTTTTTAAAACTAACTTCTGCTGCTAGATTAATCACTACGTCAGGTTTTAATCTTCTAAGAATTAATTCAAATTTTTTTAAATTATTCAAATTACAATGTATATAATTTTTAATTTTTCTTTTTTTTCTTCCAATAATTGTTGTATTATAATTCTTTTCTTTTAAAATTTTTGCTACATTTTTACCAAGAAAACCTGAAGCACCAGTTATTAATATGTTCATTACGAACTTATTTAGTTAATTTTTTTGCAAGTTTACCTATTCTCATGTCATCACTATAAATTTTTGACATTATTTTTGCAGCTCCTTTGGGATCATGTTTAAAAGCAATCTTAAGTATGTTCATCCAATTTACATTATTTTTTCTTCTAATTTTTTCAATTTGATTTATTATTTTATGGTATTTTTTTATCATGATATTATTAATGTATTAAAAATTGTGTTTAATTACAAATATAATAAAAAAAATGAAAAAACTATTAATTTCGAAATGTAAAATTAATAGGATTAACAAACCATTTAAAGTGATTTTCAAACTTAATAATTTTTTTATTAAATAAATTATTTCTTACATAAAATTTGTTTCTTAAGTTAAATACAAATAGATGTTTTCATCATACTTTTTCTATATTTAAATTCATCTCATTTTATGTCTGAATAATAAATTGGTTCATTTTTTTTTAAATTTTTTTTTGCTTTTTTATTTAAAATTTTAAAAAATTTAGAAGCACATATTCCAATTTTTGGTCTTAATGTATTAATCTTATCTTTTGTTATTATTTCATTTTTTTTTATATTTTTAGAAGAGAATATTGATCTTCTCAAAAATATATTTTTTTTTCGTATTAAGTTTTCTTTTTTAGAATTTTGAAAAAGGTAACTTATTGTGTCACTTAATTCTTTTAACTGATTTGGATTAATAGAAAAACTTGAATCAGCTGTAATCAAATCATCTAAGTTAAAATGCTTTTCAATATAGGAAATACCTAAACTTGCAGCAATAATTGATGTTGAAATACCATTTGTATGATCTGATAAACCTACCTCATAATTTGGAAAAATTTTTTTTAAGTTCAAAATTTTTTTAAGATTAGAATTTTTAATTTCCGTAGGATAATCAGATACGCAATGAAGAATAGCTACATTGTTATGATATTTATTTATAATTTTAAGAGCAATTTTGATTTCAGAAATAGTTGACATGCCAGTTGATAATATTATTTTCTTTTTTTTTGATGCTATATAATCAATTAAACTTAAATCTGTAATTTCAAAAGAGGCAATCTTATATATTGGACATTTAAATTTTTCTAAATGGTCTACTGCCCTTATACTAAAAGGTGAGCTGAAGATCTTTTTATTAAATTTTTTGGCAATTCTAAATGCTTCTTTGTGCCAATTAAATGGAGTACATGCTTTTTGATAAAGATCCCATAAATACATATTTTTCCATGGACCAGATCTGATTTTAAAATTTTTATCTTTCTTTTTTAAAGTAATATCGATTGGCTCATATGTTTGAATTTTGACTAAATCAGCTCCACAAATAAAAGCATTTTTTATTAAGTTAAGAAACCTTCTTTTACTGCCCGCATGGTTACCAGATATTTCAGCAATTATTTTTGGACGTAATTTAGAATTAAAATAAAAATTTTTGGCTATTCTTTTCATTATTTTAATATACAAGAATAATGAATGAAAAATAAAGATAATTTGATCAGTTCAGTTCAAAAAATATCTAAACTTCTTCAAAAGTTAGAGAAATGAAATATTTTAAATAAGTAAAAGATTTAATGATTATAGCTTCTATTTATCCTTGTCCATTTGATAATCAAGTAAGACATGACTTTTCAGCATCAATTTATAAAAATGGAAAAATTTTTGCCTACGAAGAAGATAAAACCACAAGCTTTAAAAATTTTAGTAATTATCAATTTTCTGAAAAAAGCTTATTTTATGGATTCAAAGAACTAAAAACTTCACCAAAAGATGTAGATACTTGGTTATTACCTGAACCTTCAAAAAATTTTAAAACTAAAAATTTATTTATCTTCTTTTCAGGAATTTTAAAATGTTACGATGGAAAAAAAAATGATTTTAATAAATGGCTTAAAAAAAAAGTTTTTTTTATTAAACATCATGATTCGCATATTGGACTTGCAGTAGCAAGTTCTGGATATAAAAAAACATTATATCTCTCACTTGATGGTGGAGGCGACTTTGGTGATACAAGAAATTCTGTCTTTGGCGAGTTTTCAAATTTTAAATTCCGTAATTTTGGAGAAGATAAGGGCTTGGGAAACATATGTAGCTTTCATGCTTTTGTTACAGATTTTTTATGTTTTGGGATAGATAATGGCAAAGTAAATGGACTTTCAGCATATGGAAAAGTTAGAGATGAACTTTACAATAAATTTAATAAAGTTGTCACAGTTAATAAAAATGGAATAAAATTTGATCGGAAAAGATTTAAAGCAACTGAATTAGATTTTAACAAGTTTAGCTTTGAAGGATATCAAAGATATAAAGTTTTGAATAATCAACCTAGCAAAACAAATATTTTTGAAATATGCAAAGGTTACCTTCTTGAAGATGTAGCTAAAACTGCCGAACAATTTTTAAGAGACAAGGTACTAATTTTTTTAAAAAGTTTAAAAAAAAGAAAATCTAGCAGAAACATAGTATTTAGCGGTGGTTTATTTCTTAATGTTGCACTAAATGGATTTATTTCTGAAAAAAAAATTTTTGAAAATAATTTTTTTAATATGGCGCCTGCAGATAATGGTCTTTCGCTAGGAGCTATTGGATTTTATTTATTAAAGTTTAAAAAGAAAAACTTTAAATTAAATAAATATGGACTTACTCCATTTCTGGGACCAAGTTTTAGTCAAGAAGAAGTAATAAAAATAATTAGTAAATTTAATTTAAAATATGAAATACCAAGAAATCTTCATTACGATATCGCAAAAAACATATCAAAAAGAAAAATTGTTGGTGTATTTAATGGAAGAGCAGAATTTGGTCAGAGATCATTGGGAAATCGCTCAATTTTAGCCGATCCTAGATCAAAAGCCTCCAAAACAAGATTGAATCTTTTATTAAAAAAAAGAGATTGGTTTATGCCTTTTGCCCCTGCAGTAATTGATAAAGATTTTGAAAAATATTTTCCAAATCAACACCAAAGTTATTATATGCAAGTTACAAACCAAATTAAAAATAACAAATTGTCAAAAAAAATACCTTCTGCAGTCCATGTTGATGGCTCTTGTAGAACTCAATTGGTAGAAAAAAAGATAAATAATAATTTTTGGAATATAATTAACAATTTCAAAAAAATAACTAAATTACCTATCGTGTTAAATACAAGCTTTAATAGACATGGCATTTCAACAATATCTAATCCAAGACAAGCAATTGAGCATTTATTGGAGGGATGTATAGACGTTTTATATATTAATGGACTTAAAATAAAATCAAAATTAGGAGCTAAAAAACTTAAAGAGGATATGAATTTTATTAATACTGAAAAAAATCTTTTAAAAAAAGAAAATTTAAGCTGGTACCACAAAAATAAACAATATCTGGATAAAAAAAGTATAAAAATGTTTCAATCATTTCTAAAAAAAAAATTTTAAATGATGACATTAAAGTCATTAATTTTTGAAAAACTAAAAAATGGTGGACTTAATAAAAACGATGTTGTGATGCTTCATAGCAACATTGGACCATTGTTTAAATTTTTAAAAAAGCAAAAATATAATTTTGAGGTTAAAGACATTGCCGAATGTATAATGGAATATTTTTCTAGCAATGGAACTTTAATTATACCTACTTTTAATTTTGAATTCTGCAAAGGTAAGTCGTTTAGTTTAAAAGATACTCCTTCAAAAATGGGAGTTTTATCTGAAGAATTTAGAATAATTTCCCAAAAAAATAGAACTTGGCACCCAGTATATTCTTTTAGTATTTTTGGAAAAATTCCAAAAAGACAAATTGAAAATAGAAATTATAGTGCTTTTGGAGAAGATTCAGTCTTTCAATGGTTGTTTGAAAGAAATGGAAAAATTGCTGTATTAGATTTGCCAGATCAAAATTCAATGACTTTTTATCATTATGTTGAGCAAAAACTTAATGTTGAATGGAGATTTCATAAAAACTTCAATGCAGATTATATAGATTTCAATAATAAACTATTTAAAAATCTAAAAGCTAGTATTTTTGTTAGAAAAATAGAAAAAAATTTTGAAATTCTTACTGATGTAAACGGGATGCAAAAAATATTATTTGCAAAAGATCTTTATATTTCAGAAAAAAATAATTCTACTCAAGGACTAAGATCAATCCGGACAAAGGAAATATTTAAAGAGGTAGAAACAGTTATAAAAAACAATCTTGGAGAGGGAACTTTATATAAAAAAATCTAAGTTATTAATCCAGTTCCAATATTTATTTTCATTTAAAGTTAATTTCATCGTTGATCTTTCACAAACATATCCTCCATTATGAAAAGTTAGAAAGTTCATTGGATATTTTTTCTTTAATAGGTTTCTTATTTTGGTACTTTCTATATTTACTTTTAAATTAATATTTGCATTTATATTTTTAGTACTAATAGTTTGTATATTTTTTTTCTTGAAATCGATTAAAATATTTTTTTTCTTTTCATTTTCATTAATTGATATTAAGGTTTTGAAGTTAAATTCTTTTACCTCGTCTAAATTTTCAGCTAGTTTCATTTGAAATTTCCTTGTCAAAGTATTTAAATTAGGTTCACTAATTTTTTTTTCATTTATTTGATACTGTTTGTATAAATTAGTTTTATCATTTGCAAAAGCTATGAGTTTATCATAATCAGATTTTTTATTTTTTTTGATAAAAGCTTTAATTGATTTATTAATTTTTACATTATCACCTGAATTCATAATGAGGGTCTTAATTTTTGATTTTTTCTTTTCTAACTTTTTTTTTAAATCAATTTTATTATGAGAATGAATTAAATTTATGTGAAATTTGTCACCTAAATAACCTAAATCACATGCATAAGGAACAACGTATTTAGGCTTCAAATGATTACATATTTTATAACAATATTCCAGAGAACTATCTAACTTTTGTTTACTTAATTTGATCAAGTCATTTGTATTCCATGTATAAAATCCTGGAAATACTCCTGTTAAAAATGGTATTACAAAAGCAAGGTCAATCTTCTGTAAGTTTGCTATTCTTTTTGCCTCTTTCTCAGACATTAGATTGTCAGTCTGAAAAAAAACATTATTTTTTTTATTAAAAATTCTTATTGAGCTATCAGGATCCCCTCTATCATTAATAAATAATTGAATATTAGTTGAATTACCTATTTTGAATATTTCATTATGATCTAAGTATTTGACATTCTGGAATTTTTTTCCAACTGCTTCTTTCCACCATTTTTCCTTAAAATTTGCTGCTAAAACTTTAATTTTCTTCCATGAAGCTGGAAACGATTTAATTGTTTCTTCATGAAAATGATCATCATGACCATGTGAAAAAAAAATATAATCCGGCTTTGGTAATTTTTTAATTGTATAATTATGAGTTGGAAAATGCCAAAGAGATCCGCCCCAAGATGGACCTTTGAGCCATGGGTCTGTCAAAATTATCTTTCCGTTAACTTCGATTAATAAACAGGCATGCGTAATATAAGTTATTTTCATCAAATATTTATTAGTTTATGTTTAAGTAAAATTTTAGACAACTTTAAAGTAGTTTTTTTGTTTAAATTAATTTTTTTTGCAATTTGTTCAATATCGTTCCTTCCATCAGAATATATTAAAAAGTCAATTAATTTTCTTTGATATTTAAAGTTTTTTCCCAATTCAGAAGTAAAGCTATATAAACCTCTTTTATCCATCTTTGGCTCACAAAGAATATTTGTCACAGGGTATTTATTATTCAATAAATGAAATATCGATTGTTTAATGATTTTGAAGCTTCCACTCAAACCTTTCTTTGTAACAACGCCCCCAAAAGTATCTTTTGATGTGTGATATTCCGGGAACTCGTTATATTTTGTTCTAAAAAAAGAGGTCATTGGAATATCAATTCCCGGCCAATTAAATTGTCTTTCGTCTGATCCTCTTTCGATAAATGAATATTTTTTAAATTTAATTCTATTTTTTTTTAAAGAGGAAATTAATGCATAATCACTAGGAGCATTTTCGAGCTTTGATAACATACATGAATACATTCTATCATCACCAACACAAGATAGGTTATATGCTCCTATGATATTTTTAAATTTTTTTTGATTTTTATATATATAAGCAATTGAACCTATGGTCTCTGGAATAAAAATAAATTTTAAAGTTTTTTCTATTTTTAACTTTTTAAAATATTCGATTAACATCATAGATAAAAGTGGACCTGACAATTCATTATTTGCCATTGAGGGATGACACAAGTAAGTAGAAATTAATATCTCTTGTTTTGATTTTCCTTTTATTGTGTATTCTCCAATTGGCATTTTACCTTTTTTGAAATTACTCTTGATTACTACTTTAAACATTTCATTGTCATTATAAGTTTTTATGATTTCGTTTTTTTGTTTTTTTGAAACACAAAATCCCCAATTTTTTTTGTAATACGAGGTAACATATGGAATTGCATCATTTAAGATTTTAGAAGTGTGTAGTTTTTTTAATAAATCTTTTTTTTTTAAAGACATATTAATTGGTTGAGAATATCCAACTATATGTAAATTATTTTTTTTAAAGTCTACAATTTTTTTATTTTTGAAATCTAATATATACGCATCACTTATGTTCCACTCATATGGGATTTTCCAATCAAAAACTTTTTTATCAGTTTTAAAGAATTTTAATTTCAATTTAGGATGAATTTTTTTGATAATCTTTAATGTTTTAACAATACCTGCTCCGGTTATGCTTCTATTAATTGGAAAAAGTATATTTTTACCTAATTTAAAATATTTGTTTATCATTTCAAAATTATTACATTAATTTATTTTTTTTGCTATAAGTCCTATCATTAAAATGAAAATAATTGCAATTATTCCTGCTAGAGCAAATAGTAAAAGAATTTTAAATAAAAATTTACTTAAAATTAATAATGTTCCGTTGTTAAAGATTATTTATCAAAACTTAAAAAAAATGAAAATTTTTTCAAAAATAGTTTTATCGACTGAGTCATCAAAAATCAAAAAACTAGCTCAAAATATAGGATATGATTTTATTATTGATAGGCCAAAAAAATTATCTAAAGATAACACATCCACAAAAGACGTTATTATACACTCAATAAATAATCTTGAAAAAAAAATTAGATTCTCACATGTATGTTGTGTCTATCCGATGGCAATATTGTTTGAGAAACAAGATTTATTAACTGGTTTTAAAATATTAAAAAAGAAAAATGATATTGTTTTTCCATCATTAAAATTTTCTCATCCAATACAAAGAGCCTTTAAGATTAAAAAATCTCAGGTAAAATATAATCTTTCAGATAAACAAATATCAAAAAATACACAATCTTTTCTCGAACATTTTTATGATGCAGGACAATTTTATATAGGCCAAACTTATGCTTGGAAGAATTATAAAAAGAGTAAAAAAAAATCATTTTCTATTTCAGCGACCAGAGCAGTTGATGTAGATAACTACGATGATTTGAATATTTTAAAAGTGAAATATTTATTAAAAAAAAAAATTATTTAACAATTTCCTTAATTTTTTCAGATATATAGTCCACTTCTTTGAAGGTTAGGCTATAATATATCGGTATGCTCAAACTAGAATTGTAGTACTTCATTGCATTTTTAAAATTTTTACTTTTGTAAAACTTTTTATAGTAAGGAAATAAAAATATAGGAATGTAATGAACTTGTGTCAATATTCCAGATTTGAATAATTTCTTAATTATCTGATCTCTAGTTATGTGTATTTTTTTGAGTTTTAAATTTATAATAAATAGGTGGTAAGCAGGAATAGTATTTTGACCATCATCAAAAAAACTTAAAACTTTATTCATTGAGGATAAGTTTTTTTTATATCTTTTTACAATTGCTTTTCTCTTATTAATAAATAAGTTTAATTTTTTCATTTGGCTTATTCCCAAGGCTGATTGAAGATCATTAAGTCTAAAATTAAACCCAGGTGTGATAATTTTATAATTCCATACATATTTATTTTTATTACTATTTTCTCTTATCATTCCATGGCTTCTATAAATAATTAATTTTTCATAAATTTTTTTATTATTGGTAGTGATCATACCTCCTTCACCAGTTGTGATATTCTTTACTGGATGGAAAGAAAAAACTGTGATCTCGCTGTATTTACAATTACCAACTTTTTCCTTTTTTGATAAATAGCTTCCACCAAGAGCGTGACATGCATCTTCAATAATATTAAACCTATATTTTTTTTTTAAATATAAAAAATTTTTCATATTAGATGGAATTCCACCATTATGCATAGTGACAATTGTATGTATCTTTTTTAAATTATATTTTTTTATACAAGCCTCCAAATCTTTTGCCCTCATTATACCCGTTGAAGGATCAACATCAGTTAAAAAAACTTTAGCTCCAATGAAATAAGCCATATTTATTGAGGCAACAAAATTTATTGAAGGCATAATGATAACATCATTTTTTTTTATACCGATAGCGAGATAAGCAAGTAAGAGCCCAGATGTACCATTTGAACAGGAAACAGAATATTTAACACCTGTTTTTTTCGAAAACATGCTCTCAAAATTTTTTACCTCTTCTCCAGTTGTAATTAAGTCTTTTTTCAAGGCTCTTTTAACAGCTTTTACATCATCATTTCCTATAAATTGACGACCATAAGGTATTATTTTCATAATAGTTATTTACAATTCAAAAAGTTTTATAATTAATTTTTTTATTAAATTTTATTTTGAAATAAAATGACATCTTATAAAATATTGCAATTTTTAATCATTTATATCTAAAAAATTAGTTATAGTATTTAAATCAATATAAACAACAAATATCATAAAAATTTTTTCTATTTAAGAAATTATTTAAAAATTTTACTAATAATTTTCATTGGATCAGTTGGATTAAAACAATAAAGCTCAGAAAATTTTTTAATAGTAAGCTGTAATTCTTTGGTATTCCACCATTCTTCTAATTTAGAAAAATTTTTATTTATAAAATCTGCTGCTTTTTTTTCATCGTAAAATAAAATTTTAAGTTTATGAAATTTCACTAAAAATTTCTTAAATTCATCATCTAAAGGAAAGCTATTTTTCTCATCAAAAATTATTATAGATGGTTTATTAAATGACATACACTCAAAAAAGGGAGTACCCAAAAAATGATGTATAAATAGATTATAATTGTCAATTATTTCAATTAATTTAACATTCTTTTTATAAAATTTTATAGATGGTATTTTTGACTTTAGTGATTTCTCGAAATCATTTCTAAGGTTCATATTGAGATTTTTGAAAAAAATTCGTTTGTTTAAATTGTTATCAATTCTTTTGTTAAAATTTAAAATTTTTCGGGCACTTTCGTAGTTTATAATATTTCCATTTTTGAAAGAGTCTACTGGAAAAATTAAACCTGAATTAAAAGAGTAAGTAAGAAATAAAATATTTTTTTTTACATCATATTTAAATGAAGATTTTTTTTTAATATATTTTGGATAAAAAAAGGGAATTGAATTATTTTTAATTTTTTTCCCCCATGTTAAATAAATATCACTAACTCTTCTATCGAGATAAATATTATAAAAATCTTCATATTTAAAAAAATTTCCGTAACCATGTTGTAAAACACAAAGTTTTTGAGATTTATTTAAATATTCATTTTCAGCACAAAATAGTTTGAATGGTTCATCATAAACCCCACCATAAGAAGTAAGTAAATATTTTGTTTTTTCTGGCCAGTTTATTTTCTTATTTATTTCTTTAAGTTCTGAGTAATTTTCATAGAAAATTTTTGGCAAACTATGTTTGATTTGGGCCATTAAAAGTTTTTGAAAAGAACATTCTGTTTTTATTGAACTATTTAAATTTTCTAAGAGATTTCTATTAATTATATTATTTTTATTAAAATAAATCCTTTTTTCAGAATATTTTAAAAATGCAAATTTAAATTTTTTAAATAAGTTAAGCTTTATTTTTTTATTTAATTCTAATTTATAAAAAAAAATTTTCGGGTTCTTCCTTAAAAAAAATAGATTTGGCGCTAAAAGAGAATAATTAGTTTTTTTTAAAAAACTTTTTTTCTTACATATATCAACAAAATTTATCTTATTTTTACTACTATTTTTTAAAATTTCACTGAAAGTCCATTCCCGCCAGGAATTACTGTTTGCTCTGCACATAAGATGAGAGTCCCATGTATCTTCTGGGATGAAAGATTTTGAGTCAAATTTATTTTGGTAAACATTTAACACTTCAAATTTTCGATTAATCTTTTTTACATAATCCCATATAAAATAAGTGTGATTTATCCAGGTCATTAGCCATCTACAAAGTAGTAGTTCCCAATATTTTTGTGAGTGATTTGTTTTATGAATTTTATTTAATTCAAAAGTTAATATTTTAAGTGTAAATTCATATTTTTTGATTAAAAATTTCACATCCGAACTATACTTTTTAATATTAAAAGTTTTATTAAAGTTTAAAGTATCATTAAATTTTTCATCAAATAAATTTATATTACTTTTAGACCATGGACCTAAAAAGTAAGTATTTTTTTTTTTAAATTTAATTTTTTTCTTTAAATTTTTTTTTTTTTTATCTGAATTAAAATTTAATAAATTGATTTTTTTTTTCACAATTATAATATCTTTTTTAGTAAACAATAGTTAATAGGCATTTTATTATTTTATAGTATTGTCACTTAAACTGATATACATTTATATGAATAGTATTTCCATACAAAAATAATTATGATTAAATTATTTAAATTCTTAAAAATAATTCCTAAATTAAAATTTTATTTAAGAATGCCTTCTAAAAAAAAATTAATTGTTTTCGATGACGAGACCTATCCTGATTTTAGATATCTAACTAATGATATTGAGCACTTTGTTTTAAAAATACGATATGAAAACGTTGATCAAATATATATAAATCCAATTGTATTATTTAGAACAATTTTAAACTATAGAGGTAATATTTGGACTGCTTATTTAGTAAGTATTATTCAGCTAATTAAACCAAAAATAGTTATAACATGCGCAAATAGTAGTAGTTTTAAATTTTTTGAAATTGCTAAAATTCTAGATAAAAAGATCAATTTTATGGCTATACAATGTGCTGCTAATTATGATTTTAATAGATTTCAACATTTATATAATCAAGGAATTACAACAAGAGATTATAGCAAAGATTTTTATATCCCTAATTTTTTTTGTTTTGGTAATTATGAAATTGATGATTATAAAAAAAAAAACATTTTTGTAAAAAATTTTAATCCAGTTGGAAGTATAAGATTAGCAAATTTTTTAAAAGAAAAAAATATAAATAATCAAACAGACATAAAAAATTTTGAATATGATATTTATTTAGTCTCTGATGGCATTGTGTCTCAGTTTGATAAAAGATTTGCTGCCCCAGGAGCAGTAAAAGAAATGGGTCGATATATTAAATTTATTGTGAGATATGTAAGAGAAAACAATAAAAAATTTTTGTGTTCATTCAAAAGACTAAATAGTTCAAAAGAAAATCTTGAATTAGAATTAGAATTTTATAAAAAGTCTCTAGATGATGATGATTATGGTTATTTAATTAACAATTCTACAATAAATTTTACAAAAAATAGGCACCTAAGTTACGAATACATGTTAAAAAGTGAACTTACAATTTCAACTTATTCTACAATGTTAAGAGAAAATCTTTCTCTTGGTAGAAAGACGCTTTCAATAAACTTTATGGATAACAATATATTTGATTTTCCGTTGAATGGTATATGTAAACTAAACAATTGCTCTTATTTTGAATTAAAAGATAGAATTGATAAAATTTTAAGATTAACTAATTTCGAATATTTAAAAGAGCTAGAAAATAAGAATAATTATTTAATGAATTTTGATAAAAATAATTCAACAATTGATAAAATAAAAGAAAAAATAAACACTTGTCTAAATAAATGAAATTTTAGAAAAAAAGAGGTGGATGTAAAAAATGGAATGTTTTATATGTAAAAACTTAGAAAAAGTTAATTTAAGTTATGATGATAATTGTTATTTAAGAAAAAAATTAAAAAAAAAAATTAAGTAATGAAAAATCAAAAATATTCAAGAGGGTTGAACAAGGTATATTCTTTACAATTTAAAAATTCTGTTAGAAAAATTCCAATAAAACAAATTCAATATCATCAATTAAATTTTCAAAATTTTTTTAAATTAAAAAAAAAAAATTTTAAGAATAAATCAGTACTTGATACAGGAGCGGGACCAGGTGTTCATTCTGTTATATTAGCCTTAATGTGCAAGAATGTATTAGCTGCTGACTTTTTACCAATCAATGTAAAAAGAATTAATAAGCTAAAAAAAATATACAATCTCGATAATCTTAAAGCCATAAGATTCGATTTTAATAATACGTTTAAAGATACAGACAAATTTGACTTAATTTCTTGTCACAACTGGATTCAACATACTCCCAATCCTCAAAAAACTTTCTCTCAAATAATTCTTAATATGAAAAAAAATGCTCGAGTATATATTTCCTGCTATCTAGCGGGTACATTTAGGTTTTTTATTACACAAATTTCAAGACAAATATTAAATATAAATGATTTTAAAGTATTGAGAAAACAAATTAAAAAAATATTTAAAAATGGGTTTAAGAAATATAAAAATATTCATGATATTAATGAATTTAGTATTACTGATGACTTTTTTTCACCCTATGTAATAACAACAAGCTATAAAAACTTAATTAATTTATCAAATAAATGTGGTTTAAAACTAATAACTAAATTACCTAATTTTAAATTTGCTTTAGAAAATTATGATAGTTATCAGCTTAAGTTAGGTTTTAAAAAAGTTAATTTTAATAAAAAAAAAATTGGTAGTTTATATTCAAAGTCTATAAATGAATTTACTTTACCAGCAAGTAAGATTAGGCTTAAAACTGTAAAACTATCAAAGAAAATTATAAAAAGGTTTAAGAATAAAAAATTTTCAAGAATACAAAAAGTGAATTTTTGTCTAAATTTATATAAAATCAGAGCAGAAAATAGTAACAAAAAAAATAGTTATAAATATATCGTATTATACAATTTTCTTAACAAATATTTGGAGAACATGAATGAAAAATAATGCATCCGGTTTTAAACTTAACGAGAAAAAAATCAGTTTAGCCAGTAGAAAAAAAATTCTTTCTTCCTTTTTAAAAGTCCTCCAAGTTTGTTTAAAAAAAGAGGATTATAAAAAAATTAGAAAAGTAAAAACGTGGCAAGACCAAAAATTACATGATGTTTTAATTAATTTGAGGATTGAAGATAAAGATAGATTCTCATTGATTTATGACCTAATGCAAAAAAATATTTGCCTAAATTTTTTTTGTAACTCAAATAAACTACCGAACTTAGCCGCAAATTTTTTAGGTATTAAAAATGATGAGATGATGATGACAAGTCAGTTCAGAATGGATACACCATCTGATCAAAGGAATATTTATGATTGGCATCAAGATAGTGCATACGATAAATTAAATTCTATACCTAGCAATGGGGTAATTTTGTGGATGCCCATGATAAATACTAATAAAAAAAATGGTACAATTGTCATAAAACCTAAAAGTCAAAATGAGAAAAATGTTTACAAGATTAAAAAAAAATGGAAGAAATTTGTTTCACCTCAATTAACAGTTCCTACTTCATATTTAAAAAAATATAGATCAAAAGATGTTTCAGTAAAAACAGGAGATTGTCTAGCAATGTATCCAAATCTTTTTCATAAAAGTGGAAATAATACTTCAAAGCAAATAAGATTTACAATTTTAGCAAGATTTAATAAAATTCTTACAAAAGATTTTACTATTTTTGGTAATAGGATCTAAATTTAATTAAGTGTGAAGAGCAAAAAAAATAAATTAATAAAAATTATAAAACTATAAATTTAATTGTATTGCTACATTGCCTTTGTTTAAAGAAAAGGCAATATAGTTATATTCTGATTCATTAAACTCCTCTATTAAAGCTTTATATTCACCAACACTCCAACCAGAAAAATTATAAAAATCGTCAAAGACAATTATACAGTTTTTTGAAAGATATTGTTTTGTTTCTTTTAAAATAAACTTTGTTGACTCATAGGTATCAACATCAATATGTAAAAAGTTAATTTTAGGATTTTTTTCTTTAAGAAATAATGGCAAAGTGTCTTGTATCCATCCTGCAATTAAACTGACATTCTTATTTGTTTTTGGTTGAATATTATTTTGGCTTAAACTTCCTTTAGGATAAAAAACATGACCTTTCCAATCTTCTTTTAATCCGACAAAAGAATCAAATCCAAATATAGATTTATTTTTTTTTTTAAGTAAATCTGAAAAATAGTTTATAGATGATCCAGCACCTACTCCAAATTCAAGATAATATAGCTCAGAGCTCTCGTTATCGTTTTTAAGAGCTTCATTTATAGAATATTTCTGAAGTTGTTTTGTCTCTAAGAATACAGCATTATAAAAATGTTTCTTAAATGTGTTATAACATTTATCCATTTCCTCTTCCTTAAATCTTTGATAACAATTTGGAAGATTAGATATTTTAGTTGAAAAACCATGTGAATGAATACTTTTTTCGGGCAAAATGTTCACTTTTATATATTTATAATAATTAATTAATTTTGTTAAAATTTTTTGAATAAATTTAAGGAGCGGAGTTAATGTATGTTTGTTCATATTTTTTTAAGTTAATAATGATACATTTTATCTTTAATTATTTATTAGTTTCTTTAGCAAATAAAGATGATAAATAAAATAAAATATTCATCAATTTGTTTATTTTTAAATAAAGTTGATAATTTTAGTGACTTTGGTACACCCTGATATTAAAATGAAATATAGACTGATTGATTTCACAATATTAACATAATTTTATTTTTATTTATAATTTATGAAAAAAATTTCAACCGTATTAAAAGGTTTAAAAAATCTAGGCGTTTCAGGAGTTAAGCAATCCTTAGAAGATGAAGGCGCATCATTTGATGATATTAAAATTATGCGAAAAATAACAAAAAAATTAAAATTAAAATTGAATGTAAAAATTGGGGGCTGTGAAGCAAAAAATGATATTTTTTTTTGTAAAAATATTCAAACAGACAGCATTGTTGCTCCAATGATAGAAAGTGAATATGCTGTTAAAAAATTTATTCAATGTGCAGCTCAAAAAAAAAATAATCTTCTTTTCGTAAACCTTGAAACCTTTCAGTCAATAAAAAACTTAAAACATATTATTAAATCTAAATATTTTAAGTCAATAGATGGCGTAGTAATTGGTAGATCCGATTTAGCTGGCTCAATGGGATATTCAAAGTCTTTTGTAAACTCTAAAAGAATTTACAATATTACAAGAAAGACATTTACTTCTATTAAAAAAATTAAAAATAAGAAGATATTCAAAATGGGCGGATCTATTACCCAAAATTCAAAAGAATTTATTCAATCTCTTTTTGAAAAAAAAATTTTAGACTATGTTGAAACAAGAAATATTGAGATTAAACTTAGTAAAAAAGCTATGAATAATTTCGAAAAAATAATTATTGGATCATTTCAATTTGAAATCGAATGGCTGAAATATAGAATTAAAAATAACAAAAATTTACCTATCAATTTGGCTGTTGACTATAAAAAGAGAATAAAAGAAATTAGACACAGACTAGAAAAATTAGATTAAAAACTAATGAATGATAGATACGAAAATCTAAAAAAAAAATTAATAGAAAATAAGTGCTTTAAAGTAATCTGTGGAGCAGGAAATGAAGATAAGGAAGAGGTAAAAAAAATTTCCTTCATATATTCTTTAGCTGGAGCGACTTTACTTGATGTTTCTGCCAATCCTGAAGTTGTAAGAGCATCTTTAGAAGGTATAAATTTAGCAAATGAATTTAATTCTAAATACAATATAGGAGTTCAGAACAAACCTTATATTGTTGTAAGTGTTGGAATGCCAGGTGATCATCATGTTAGAAAATCGTATATAGATCCTCAAACTTGTATAGGTTGCAAAGTTTGTATTCCTGTATGTCCGACAAAAGCCATTCCAGAAAATTTTGTTGAAAATTTAGATTATTTTAAACAACTTGGTGGAAATTTTAACGAGCAAAATCAAGATAAAGAAATTGTTGTTAAAGACTTATGTATTGGTTGTGGAAAATGTAGCGCAATATGTCCCAAGGATAACATTATTTCTTATAGGCATCCTAAGAATGAATTAGAGAAATTACTCCCCGAATGTATTGAAGCAGGAGCCGAGAGTATTGAGCTGCATGCAGGTGTGTCTGAAGATAGTTTAACCTTAGATGAATGGGAAATTATAAAAGAGTCAAACCCAAATCAATTTAATTCTGTATGTTTAGATAGACAAAATTTAAGTAATTTTCTTCTTGAGAACAGAATAGAAAAAATTAAAAATATTTCTAAAGACAAACTTATCATACAAGCTGATGGAATTCCTATGAGCGGAGGTGAAAACGACTATAATACTACGCTTCAAGCAATTGCTTGTGCCGATGTAATTAATAAAAAGTTTAATATGAGAAAAAATATTAAACAAAAATCTTCAAGTGGAGGTAAAGCGTCTATATCTTCAAAAAAAATTTACAGAGATAGCGGTCATAAATTAGGAATATTTATTCTAGTCTCGGGTGGAACCAATCAAAAAACAAAAAAGTTAGCAGAATTAACAAATGTTAGAGTTAATGGAGTTTCAATTGGAACTTATGCTAGAGATATAATTCATCAAGATATAAAACAGGATAATTTTTTAAAAGATAAAGATTTGATAATATCCTCATATAAAACAGCAAAAAAACTTGTAGATGCCAATTTATAAAAAAAAGTTAGTTATTGCAGTTGATTTTGACGGAACACTTTGCCAAACAGATTTTCCAAAGATTTTAAAACAAACAAAAAAACAACAAAATTTATTAAAAGATTTGAAAAAATTAAAAAAAAAGGGACACAAACTAATCTTATGGACATGCAGAGGTGATAACAAAAAATTTCCTGCTTTAACCGAAGCTATTAGTTGGTGTAAAAAAAAGGGATTAATTTTTAATTCAGTAAATAAAAATGTTAATGGTCAAAAAAAAATTTCAGGATATAGTCCAAAAATAATAGCTGACATTTATATCGATGACAAATGTGTTAATATAAAGAATTGGAAAAAATTGTGAAAAAAAAAATTGTAGCAATAGTACCTGTAAGAAAAGGATCTCAAAGAATAAAAAATAAAAACTTCAAAAAATTTGCTAAATCAAATTTATTAGAGGTAAAAATAAGGGCATTAAAAAAAGTAAAACTTATAGATGAAATAGTCGTTAGCACAGATTCTTCACGCGCAATTGAAATTGCCAAAAAATATAATGTTTCACATCATATAAGAGAAAAATATTTTGCTAGCTCAAAGTGTACTAACAGTGAATTTTTTGAAAACTTGGCAAAATCAATCGATGGGGACTTTTTAATGTATACACCTTGCACAGCTCCTTTAATTAAAAGCATCACAATTCAAAATTTTATAAAGAAATTTTTAAAGATTTACCCAAAATATGATAGTTTAAATACCATCAACTACATTAAAGAACATCTTTGGCTAAACAACAAACCTATTAACTATAACCCAAAAAAGGCTCCAAATACTCAAGATTTACCTGACATTATGAAATTAACTTATGGTGCAAATATAATCTCAAGAAAAAAAATGATAAATAAAAAAAATGTTTTAGGAGATAAACCCTATTTTTATAGAATAAATGATATCGAAGGATTAGACGTTGATAATCCAATAGATTTCGAAATTGCAGAATATCTTTTTAAAAAAATTTCTTGAGAGTCAATTGCGTAAATATAAAAAAAAGGGAGTCTTAATACTTTGCAAAGAAAAATCATAATTAAAAAAATGAGTGTAGTTGATATAGATCCTTATTTTTTAACATTAAATGAAATTGATGGTTTTGATAAAATTTAAATTTTATGAATAAATGGGATTATACTAGAAAAAAATACGTAAATTGGCTTTCAGAAACTGATTTACGTAAAGAATTCTCTAAAAAAATAAAATTTGAAAATCTTTCTCTATGGTGGTTATCAGACTTAATGAGTAAAGATAATATAAATGAGAGTGAATGGTATATAAATTTATATAAAAAATTAAATCATAAAAAAAATAAGCATGCGAAAAGTGGGTATAATTATTTCTATTTGTTTATTAATCTTTTAAAAAAAATTATTTTAAAATTAATATCATATATTTTTATAAATATATTTTTTTCAAATAAAAAAAATATTTTGTCAAAAAGAGATTGTTATTATGGATTGTATACTAATTTTGTTTATCACGATGGTCAATTTATAGATAGACAATATGGAAGACTGACAACTAAAAACAAAAATAATAAAATTTATATTATTGAGTTACCAGAAAATTTTTTTTTAATAAAAAATATTTTTAAAATTAAAAAAAACCTAAGAAAAGTACCTTTAAATTACATAATATCAAATAAAGAATTAAAATTTTTTAATATCCTTAAAATATTTGCTTGTTGTTATCAATCGCTTCTAATGACAATAAAAATCCTAAAAAAAAAAAATTACTTTTTTATAAATAGAATTAATTGCAAGGACATATTAGAAAAAAAATTAATAAATTCATTTTTTGGACCAATTCAAGACCAGCTTTTGAAAGCTAAAGCTCTTCAGTGCAGTCTCAATAAAATTTCTGTTACAAACTTTATAAATTGTTATGATTTTTACCCTCAAGCTAGAGCATTTTATTATTTTTCAAAAAAAACAGAAGTGAAGAATATAGTGAATGTAAATCATGCCATATATTTTAAAAATGATTTAAATTATGGGTTTAATTCTAATGATTTTTCAAAAAGTAAATCAAGTTTTTTTTCACCAAAACCGGATTATTTTTTTAGTCAAGGTTTAAAATACTATAAAAAATTAAGAAAAACATTTGGTAATAAGAATGTTTTTTGCACCGGATCTTTAAAAGTTGAACTTAACAAATTTATTTTAAAAAATAAGATTAATCGAAAATTAAATAATTTTAAAAAAAGAACCATCTTACTTTTGTGTGGAATTAATGATTACAATGCATTTATTCATATTCTCAACCAATGTGAGTTAGATAATTGGAAAATTCTTGTGGCTCCGCATCCTTTGAAAAAAGATAACACTATTCGGTCTTTTAGAGAGAAATTAAAAATGGATTTTACAGATGTTAGCTTGCAAAAAAAAGAAAAGTTATTTTCAAAATGTGACTTTATTATATGTGGTAACGCAATACTCGGCTATGAACTGGCAATTAGAAATTATAATGTTTTAAGAGTTTGCCACAAAGATTTTATTCCAACTTTTGATATTAACAATGAGGTCCCAACTGCAAAAAATAAAAGAGAATTTTTAAAATTAATTAGCAAAAGTAAAATATCACAAAAATCAAAGTTTATTGAAAAAAACTACTTCTATAAATATGATATGAAAACTAGTAATCGAATTGAAAAAATTTTAGAAAATTTATAATAGCTATTTATTTTAATTTGAATTTTAATTTAATAGTTATATTGATAATATAATTTATGAAAATAAATAATAAAAAAAATTATTTTAAGTTAAATAATAAATTTTGGAAAAATAAAAAAGTTTTAGTTACAGGTCACACTGGTTTTAAAGGTGGGTGGCTATGTATGTTCTTAAATAATTTGGGATGCAAAATATCTGGTTATGCACTGAATCCTACTGGTAAAAATAATTTTTTTAAAGCCACTAATTTAAAAAAAATTTTAACAAATGACTTTAGAAAAAATATTTATGATTTAAAGGATCTTGATACCGTAGTTAAAAAAATTAAACCGGAGATAATTTTTCATTTGGCTGCACAATCAAGTGTTATTGAAAGTTTTAAAAATTCTCATAATACAATTACATCAAATATTGTTGGAACAGCTAATATAATGGAGGTTTCAAAAAGGTACAATTTTATAAAATCAGTAATAATTATTACAACAGATAAAGTTTATCAAAACTATAAAGAGCAAAAATATTTTGATGAGACCTCTCAATTGGGTGGTGATGATGTATATAGTGGCAGTAAGGCTTGTTGTGAATTGTTAGTGCACAGTTATAGAAAATCTTTTTTCCAAAAATCTAAATGTAATATTGCTACTGTAAGAGCTGGAAATTGTTTTGGTGGTGGAGATTGGACTTCAGACAGAATTGTTAAAGATATTTTAGAAAATTTTTATGAAAATAAAAATTTAGTCTTGAGAAATCCTAAAGCAACTCGACCTTGGCAACATGTTATAGAACCTTTAATGGGATATTTAAAGCTTGCAGAAAAATTACATTCTAAGAATGGAAATCAGTTTTGTGAACCATGGAATTTTGGACCAAGTCTGAAACAAAATATGAAAGTAAAAAGTTTGGTTGAAATATTTAAGTATAAAATGAAATCAAAATCAAAAATTATAATCAATAAAAATAATAAAAGATTTCATAATAAAAAAATAAATATTTTTGAGTCAAAAAATTTGAACATTAATAGTCAAAAAATATTAAAAAGATTAAACTGGAAGCCTAAGCTTTCTATAGAAGATTCTATAGATCTTACAATAAGTTGGTATAAGAGTTTTAAGACAAAAAAAAATATTTTTGATTTGACTAATAAACAAATTAAGTATTATTTAGATTTATAGAATTAGGTAATACTTAATAATCATAAAATATTTGCTAATCATATATATGATAATTTTTCTAACAGGTGGCACAGGCTTTGTAGGTAAAAGGTTTTTAAAATTAGCAATAGACAGAGGTCACTTCGTTTATGCGGTTAGTAGAAAAAAAAATTTTAAAATTAATAATAATGTCAAATGGTTGAAAGGAGAGGTGGATGATGATTGGAAAAAATTTATTAAAAAATCAGATGTTATAGTCCATCTAGCTGCAAAAGGGGTAAGATCTTACAGAAATAAAAAAGATGATTATGAAGTTATAAATTTAAATGTTAAAAAATCATTTAAGTTAATAATCCAAGGACTTAAAAATAATTGCAAAAATTTTGTTATTGCAAGTACGTCTTCGGAATATTCTAATAATGGTATTTGTAACAATAAAAAATTGAGTGTAAGTAGCAAAAGACAATTTAGTAATCTTTATTCATTGAGTAAAATAGTTTTTACAGATATTATCAAAAAAATATCCAGTAGAACAAATTGTAATTTTAAAATAATGAGAATTTTTCCTACTTATGGAGTGGGTGAAAACAAAAATAGACTTTTTCCAAAAATTAAAAGATTAGCAAAAAAAGGAAAAAATATGATTATTCAAAATCCATATGAGTATAGAGATTTTACAGATGTTGATTATGTTGCAAAAGTTTTGCTTGATGCATGTAAATTTAATAAAAAAAAGAAATTTGAAATTTTTCACGTATCTTCAAATAATCCTCTAAGTATTAAAGACTTTTCAAAACAAATATGGAAAAAATATAAAGCCACTGGAAAATTAATATTTAAAAATCAAAATAAAAAATGTAGAAGACATGTGTCTAACACAAAATCAATATGGAAATTAAAAAATGAATAATAAATGTGCAGTGGTTTTATGTGGAGGAAGAGGTTCTCGATTAGGGTTATTAGGAAAAAAAATTCCCAAAACTTTAGTAAAAGCTCAAGGTAAAGAAATATTATGGTATATAATCAAATATTTAAAACTTTTAGGATTTAATCATATAATTTTACCACTAGGGTATAAAGGAAATAAAATTAAGAATTTTTTAAAAAAAAATGACTCATTCGGAATTAAAATTGAAGCAATTGAAACTGGTATTAATTCTAATATTGGATTAAGAATAAGTAAAATTGTAAATAAAATAAAAGAAAAAAATTTTTTACTTTTAAATGGAGATGCAATTTTTGATATAGATCTAATTCCTATTTATAAAGAACATTCTAAAAAAAATTATGCAGCAACATTTTTATCTAGTGAAGCAACTTATCCTTATGGTTCAATTGGAGTTAAAAAAAATAAGGTAGTAGATTTTTGTAGAAATTTAGTATTTGATCGAATTAAGGTTAGAAATAATAGTAGTTATGTTGGTTATAATTTTACGGGGATATGTCTAATCAAAACTGATATTTTAAAAAAATACAATTATATTTTCAAAAATTCTGATAACTTTGAACAAACATTTTATCCTAGGATAATTAAAAAATATTTAACAAATTTAGTAAAAATAAATGGTTTTTGGCATTCAATTGATAATATTAAAGATCTGATAGCGATAAATCAAAAAGAAAAAAAAAATTATAAATATACTCAACTTAAAAAAATCAAGAAATTTTTAATGTAAAAAAATGTAATAATAAAAAAATTCTTCATGATATTAATTTTAATAATGATAAAATTTAATATGAATTAATCTAAGAATTTTCTTGTATAAAGCTATATTTCACCTATAAAAATTAATTATCATTTAATAAAAAAATGAATTTTTTAAAAAACCAAAATATTTTAATCACAGGTGGCACAGGCACTTTTGGACAAGAAATTACTTCTTTTCTATTGAAAAATAATAAAGTTAAAAAATTGATTATATTTTCAAGAGATGAAAATAAACAATTTGAAATGTCAAAAAAATTTGGCTCAAATAAAAAAATTAGATTTTTTATTGGGGATGTCAGAGATGAAAGTAGGCTAATGACAGCACTTAGGGGTGTAGACTATGTTATACACGCTGCTGCAATGAAACATGTGCCTGCATCAGAATATAATCCAGGCGAATGTATAAAGACAAATGTTGATGGTACTGAGGCTTTAATAAGTGCTTCTATAGAGAGAAAAGTTAAAAAAGTTATTGCACTATCGACAGATAAGGCATGTAATCCAATAAATTTATATGGTGCCACTAAACTTTGTGCTGAAAAACTTTTTATTAATGCCAATCAATTATCAAATTTTACCAAATTTTCTGTAGTAAGATATGGAAATGTAATTGGTTCTAGAGGTTCAGTAATACCTTATTTCAAAAATTTAATTGATCAAAAAAAATTTTTACCTCTTACTTCTAAAGAAATGACAAGATTTTTTATTCCCATTCAAGATGCTTTGAAATTTGTCCTGTTTAGTTTGGATAGATCTAGAGGTGGAGAAATATTTATACCAAAAATGAATTCTATTAAGATGGTTGATTTAATTAATTTAATTGAACCAAAAGCAAAAGTTAAATTAATAGGTATTAGGCCTGGAGAAAAGCTACATGAGTCTCTTTTTTCATTTGATGAAGCAAGATCCGTATATCATGATCATAATTCTTTTATTATATATAGTGAAAATTTAAATTTTCCGAAAAAATATGGATCAAAATTAAAAAAAACAAATGCTTATACATCATCGGATAAAAATTTTTTAAGTAAAAATAAAATATCAATATATCTTCATAATTATTTCAAAATATAAATTAACTAAATGATTGACTGCCCAATTTGTAAAGAAGATAAAAATGTGAATTTCAGATGTGATTATAAATATGAAATATTTGAGGATAAAAAATATTTTGATCATTTAGATATATATAAATGTAATAATTGTGACTTTAGTTTTGCTAATCCAATGCCAAGTATGTCAAATTTAGATTATTTCTATGAAAATATTTATCGCCAGGTAAATAGGCCTCCATATTGGGTGACAGAAAACGACAAAGATTTAGAAAAAAGGTATTTAGAAGATAGAAATCTAAATTACTTATTATATTTATCTACATTAATAGATTTAAAGAAAGTTACAAACATTTATGATTATGGCGCAGGATATGGTGATCTAGGTTATGCCATTAAAAAAAAATTCCCTAAAGTAAATTTATTTTGTACAGAACATGACAATCAATGCAAAAATATTTTAAAAAAAAGAGGATACACCAATGATAAACTTGAAAATATTGACAAAAAATATGATTTGATCATAACACTTCATTCATTAGAACATTTAACTGATGTTGATGTTTTTAAAAAATTTAATGAAATATTAAACCCAGGTGGAATGGTTTTTTTTGAAGTACCTAATTGTCCTCAAGAATATTTTTCTGGGCGTCCTTATGATGGCCCGCATTTGTTATTTTATACAAAAAAAAGCATCCAATCGATTTGTAATAAATTTAATTTCCAAGTTGATAGAATAGATATAAATTCTTACTCTTTCAAAGAAGATCACCGTTATCAAAAAGAGAGTCAAGATAGGTATTATAGAATTAAATCAGGTAAAACATTTGATAGTTTTAAACAATTAATAAAGAAATTTATTCCCAATAAACTTATTAAACTAAGGCAAATGATCAAAGACGCTAATAATGTTGATGAAATGAATAAACTTGGACTTTTTACAATTAATAGTGGTGATAATTGCTATTTAAGAGGAATATTGAAAAAAAAATAATTAAGCAATGAAAGATCAAAATTTTAACAAGAGATTTTATTATTTTTGTTAGTTAGATCTAAATTAGATTAAGTATGAAATGCAAAAATTGTAGAAAAAATAGTCTAGTAAAAATTGTAAAAATTGGAAAACAACCTTTGAGTGGTTTCTTCCATAAATCAAAAAAAAAAAATCTTAAAAAATATTCATTAGATTTATTCAAATGTTCTAAGTGTAGTTTGGTACAATTAAACAATTCTGCAAATACCAAAAAGATGTATGGAGAACATTATGGATATAGAACTTCTATTAGCAATATGATGATACAACATTTTAAAAGTAAAATAAAAAAATTTGAGAAGTCAAAACTTTTAAAAAGAGGCGATAGGGTTTTAGATATAGGAAGTAATGACGGAACTTTTTTAAAACTTCTTGGAAAAGAATATAGTTTATATGGAATTGACCCTTCAGCAAAAAAATTTAAAAAAAATTATAAGGGCAAGACATTAATTACTGACTTTTTTTCAAGAAAAAAAATTATAAAAATTACAAAAAATAAAGAAATTAAATTTAATTTGATTTCAAGTTTTGCAATTTTTTATGATGTTGAAGACCCTAATTCTTTTTGTAAAGATATAAACAATCTACTAGATGATAATGGAGTTTGGGTTTGTGAGTTTTCATATTTACCATTAATGCTAAAAAATTTGACATTTGATCAAATTTGCCACGAACATCTTATGTACTATACATTTTCAGTATTTGAAAAAATATTAAATAACAATGACTTAAAAGCTATCGATATTGGTATTAATGAAATTAATGGAGGAAGTCTCGAAGTAGTTATTGCAAAAAAAAATAGTATTAGACCAGTAAACCTTAAAGTAATTAACGAATTAAAAAAAGATGAAAAAAAAATTAAAGAAAATTCTTATAAAAATTTTTCAAAAAGAATAAAAAAAGTTAAACAAGATTTAAAAAAGTTTGTTGATGATAATTATCCAGTAGTTGGTTATGGTGCATCAACTAAAGGAAACATTGTTTTAAACTATACAAATTTAGATGAAAAAAAAATTCCCTATATTTGTGATGCTAATCCAAAAAAATTTGGAAGGTTTACTCCTGGTTCAAATATTAAGATTATTTCAAAAAATAAAATGAGATTATTGAGTCCAAAAAATATTATAGTTTTAATTTGGTCATTTAGGTCTGAGGTAATTAAAGAAGAGAAAAATTATATTAAAAATGGTGGTAACTTGATATTTCACTTACCAAAATTTCATATAATTAATAAAAAAAACTATAAGAGATATATTAATAAAGATTTTAAGGAACTTTCCTATAAGTATTAAGTGATGCAACTATCGATATGTATTCCAACATTTAATAGACTCGATTGTCTGGAAAATTGCTTAAATTCAATTTTTATTTCCTCAAAAAATGTTAAAGATTTTGAGTTTGAAGTTTGCATATCAGATAATAATTCGGATGAAAATCCTCATGAAATAATCAAAAAGTATAAAGATAAGATAAATATAGTTTTTAATAGAAATGATGAAAATTTAGGCTTTGCTTTAAATGCAATTAAAACAATTAAATTATCGAGAGGTAAGTACGCTTGGTTTATTGGTAATGATGATCTTATTTTACCAAATACACTTTTTGAATTAAAAAAAATTTTTGAAGAAAATATTGATACTGATTATTTTTTCGTGAATTCATTTTATTTAAATTCAAGTTATTTAGATAATTTTACAAAACCTTTTGATACAAAAGAGCTCAATACAAAAAAGTTGAAAAAACTCTCAAAATTTAAGGAAGATAAAAAAGTTCAATTTTGGGAAATTATTGATCCAAATGTATCTTGGGAATTTTTGATTGGAATTTTTTTAAGTATTTTTAATCGTGAGGATTGGTTGGAGGGTTTGAAGCATATAAATAAAGAAAAAATAGAGGACAAAAGAGTGTGGTCTAACTTTGATAACACTTGTTTAAATGCAAAAATTATAGCTACAGTTTTTAAAAATAAAAAAAGTTTTATTTGCTCAAGACCGCTAAGTATAAATTTAATTGGAGAAAGAGAGTGGGGTAGCTTATATGATTTTGTAGAAATTGTGAGAATACCAGAATTATTGGATTACTATAGATCTCAGGGGATGAGTTTTTGGCGATATATTCGTTGTAAAAATTTTGCTTTGAGAAACTTTTTTAACTTTTTTTTTAAAATAATAATTCGGGGAGAAAAAGCGGGAAGAAACTACGTGAATTTTTATCAACATTTTTTAAAAAATTTAATCTATCCTTATGCCTGGCTTTCAATTATTTTTTTTACTGTTAGATTGATAAATAAATTTTTTAATAAAACATAATGAAAAAACATATAAAAGGTATTGAGATTACCCCATTAAAAATAATTTCTGATGAAAGGGGATCCGTAATGCATATGTTGAGAAGAGATAGTAAAATTTTTAAAGAATTTGGTGAAATTTATTTTTCGACTATTTTTAATGATAAAATTAAAGCTTGGCATTTACATAAAGAAGCTACTTTAAATTATGCATGTGTATTTGGATCAGTAAAACTTGCCCTATTTGACGATAGGGAAAACAGTGAGACAAAAGGAATTTATCAAGAATTGTTTCTATCACTGGATAATTACTCATTGATAACTATTCCTCCAAATATATGGAATGGATTTAAAGGGCTTTATAAAGATTATTCAATAATAGCTAATTGTTTAAATTTACCCCATAATGAAAAAGAGATGGTCAGAATGGAGCCATTTGATAAATATTTTGATTATGAATGGTAGTAGATATAATCAATTTCTATAATAAAAAACAAAAAAATTTTAAGGATAAAAAATTACATTTATGAAAGTTGTAATATTAGCTGGTGGTTTGGGATCAAGAATTTCGGAGTATACAAAGAGTATTCCAAAACCCATGATTGAAGTAAATAAAATACCTATAATCGTTCACATTATGAATCATTTTTCAAGATATCATTTTAAAGATTTCTATATAGCCACAGGTTACAAAGGTAATATTATTAAGAACTATTTCAAAAAGAATACTTTTAAAAATTGGAACGTAAATATAATTTCAACTGGCCAAAACGTTATGACTGGTGGTAGGCTTAAAAGGATAAAGAAAAAATTGGGAAATTCAGAGAACTTTTTTCTTACTTATGGGGACGGGATTGCAAATATTGACTTAAATAGATTATTAAATTTTCACCTTAAACATAAAAAAATTGCCACAATATCTGCTGTAAGACCTCCAGCAAGATTTGGTTTCATTAAATTAAATAAAAATAAAGTAAATTATTTTAAAGAAAAATCAAATTTAGATGAAGGTTGGATTAATGGAGGTTTCATGGTTTTAAATAAAAGAATTTTCAAACTTTTAAAAGGAGATCATACTTATCTTGAAAGAGATCCTATGGAGAAATTATCAAACCGGGGACAACTGTATGCGTTTAAACATGAGGGATTTTGGAAATGTATGGACACATTAAGAGATAAAGAAATTTTAGAAAAAAATATTAAGCAAAAAAAGCATTTGTAAATTTGTTAAAAATTAAATGTAAAATTGATTTAGCTACAATGAAAAATTCTACTGTAAGAAAAAAAATTTCAAATAATGCCTTTAAATGGTCAAAAAAAAATACTTTTTACCTAAGAGCATTTATGAAATTAAATAAAGAAATTTTAATATAAAGCCAAGAAGTTAATATGCATAAATTGATTAATTTATTTGATCATAGTCAAAAGATTAAGTTTATATATTTAATTTTCCTCATGTTCATTGCATCTTCACTAGAATTACTAGGATTGGGCATGGTGGTATTAATTTTGAATTCATTTTTAGGTTTAAATGATGACCATTTTCAAATAATAAATGATTTTTTAGGTTTTTTTTTTAAAAGTGAAATTACTTTTGAACTAATTCTCTTTTTTATATTAATTCTTTTTAGTATTAAGCTTTTAATTTTAATTTTTGTTTCATGGGTTGAGACAGATTTTTTAGCAAAATTTAGAGAAAAAATTTCAAATAAATTATATCATAATTTTCTCAATAGAGATGTTCTTAATATTTTAAGAAAAAATAGTGCTGAGTATTTAAGGAATTTTACTGAGGAAATTACTATAAGCAATGTATTTGTTAATAGTTGTTTAAGAATAATATTGGACTCAATATTATTATTTACTTTTTTAATATTTTTAATGTATTTAGATCCAATAATAACTGGAATTGTTTTTCTAATTTTCTCTTCTGTAGGAACTATTTATTATATATTAATAAAGAATAAATTAGCAAGTTGGGCAATCACAGGTTTAGATAATAAAAAAAAAAGAATTCAGTTTATTTCTGAAAGTTTTTCAGCAATTAAATCAATCAAGATTTTATCAAGAGAAAATTTTTTTTTAGATAGATTTAAAAAGCAGAATTTTTCACTCAGTAGAATCCAATTTAAAGTCAATTTTCTGAATACACTTCCAAGGCATATTTTAGAATACATATTAATTCTCAGCATATTATCATTATTTTTTTATTTGATAAAAAATCAATATTCAAATGAGAGCATGATTCAATTAATATCCATTTACACCCTTTCGGCTTTTAGAGTTGTTCCGTTAATAAATAGATTATTAGGGTATATGCAACACTTGAAGCATACTTACCCAAGTATTGGCAAACTTATTAATGAAAATGAGCAAAAAATAAGAGTCAAAAAGAAAAAAACTTACAAGTTAAAAATAAATAAAAATATTAAACTTATAGTTAAAAATTTCTCATTAGATAACAATAAAAATTTATTACTTAAAAATGTTAATATAGATATAAAAAAAAATTCACAGATAGGGATTATTGGACAAAGCGGAAGTGGAAAAAGTACAATAATTGATATTTTATGTGGTTTTAAAAAAAATAAATTTTCAAGTATCAAAGTAGATAATAAAAAAATAGATAATCCAGAGAAACTTGATAGTTGGCAAAAATCTATTGGATATGTTCCACAAAATATAATTATTTTAAACCAATCTTTAAGAGAAAATATTTTATTTGGATCAGACAGAAAAATTTTTGATGATAGAATTTTAGGAAATATAATTAAAAAAGTAGATCTAAATAAGTTTGTTAAAAAACCAAATGGAGGTCTATCGCAAGTTTTACGTCAGGATGGACAAAATATATCTGGAGGTGAAAAACAAAGAATTGGTATAGCTAGAGCCTTGATTAATGAACCAGAATTAATAATACTTGATGAAGCTACAAGCGGATTAGATTATGAGACTGAAAATAATGTACTTCATACTATTAAAAAATTAAAAAGGACAACTATCATAGTTTCACATAGGTTCAATGCATTAAAAAATTGTGACAAAATTTATATGATTAAAGATAAAGAATTTTTTTTATTAAAAAAAAACAATCTAAAAAAATATTTTGAAAAATAAAATTAAAATTTTGATACCTGGTGGTACAGGTTTTATAGGTTATCATTTAATTGTTAGTTTAGTTAAAAAAGGTTGGATAGTTCATTCAGTTTCTAAGTTTAAACCAAAAAAAAATAGAAAAGTTAAAGGTGTAAAATACATTTGTTGTGATGTTAGGAATAAAAAAGATCTAAAATCGAAATTAGATAACTATTACGATTATATAGTAAATTTGGCAGGTTATGTTGATCATTCAAATAATCAAACAATATCAAAAATACATTTTAATGGCTGTAAAAACCTAGTATTTAATTTTTTAGAGAACAATCCTAAAAAATTTATTCAAATTGGTTCGAGTATAGAGTACGGAAAACAAAGATCACCACAAAAAGAGGCATTAAATAAAAAAACTAATACATATTCTGTTTATGGAAATGCAAAATTATCGTGTACTCTTTTTTTATTATCATTGTTTAAAAAGAAAAAGTTTCCCGCATCTATTATTAGACTTTATTTAGTTTATGGTCCCAACCAGGACAACAATAGAGTGATACCTTTTGTAATAAATAATTCATTAAAGGGAAAAAAATTTAATTGTTCACCAGGAAATCAATTTCGAGATTTTACTTTTATAGATGATATTGTAGATGCTATTTTTAAAACATTAAAATCAAAAAAATCCTCTGGAGAAATAATTAATATAGGATCTGGAAAGCCAAAAAAAATTAAAGATTTAATCAAAACAATTGTAAGATATATTGGAAAAGGTAAGCCTGATTTTAGTAAATTAAAGATTAGAAGTGATGAATTATCAAAACTTTATCCAGATATATCGAAAGCCAAAAAAATTTTGAAATGGAAGCCTAAAATCGACTTAAAAAAAGGCATAAAAAAAACAATTAAATTTTATTCAATAGACAAAAATGAAAAAATTATACTTAATAAGTAACGATAAGATTTGGTGTACAAAAAATTTTTATACTTCGAATAATGACTTAAATAATATCATATCTTGCTTAAACAGTGATTATAAAATTCATTTGATATGTAGAAAAAGTTCTAATAAATTTGATTATCGAATTTCTGAGAAATTTAAATTTACAAGCACAAAAGATATTAATGAGGATAGTATTAATATTTTAATGATTTCAATTACTCCATTTAATTTTTTTACTTTAATAAGATTAATTATTTTAGGAAAAAAAATAAAAGGTTTTGTATATTTAAGAAGTGATGGATTTCTAGAATATAAAATTAAATATAGTTTATTTGGATATTACATTTATTTATTCATGTTAAATATCACTAAAAGATATCTTAAAATTTTGTCGTGTTCTAAAAATTTTATCAGAATAAAATCAAAAAAAATTCTTCATCCTTCTGAATTGAATTTAAGTTGGTTAAAGAAAAAAATAGATAATAAAAAATTTAAAACAGATTTTTTATATGTTGGTAGATTTAGAAAAGAAAAAGGAATTATTGATATTATTGATATATTTAGAAAATATCTTGAAAATTATACTCTTACAATTGTAGGAACTAAAAAAAAATTTATTAATAAAAAATATTATAATAAAAATATAAAATTTGTAGGTCCTGTTGCTGATACAAAAAAAATGATTGATATATATGATTCTTCTAAAATATTTATTTTACCTTCCTATACAGAGGGATTTCCAAAAGTTATTTCAGAGTCATTAGCTAGATTAAAACCTGTAATAATTTTTGAAGAGATAAAGCATGTATCGAATAATAGAAATGGAATTTTTATTTGCAAAAGAAATGAGAAGAGCATAAAGAAAACATTTAATTATATTTTAAAAAATTATAAGAATATTCAAGATAAAATAATTAGAAATAATTTTTATACAAAAGAAAATTTTAAGAGAGAGTTATTGGGGTTTATAAAAAATGAATTCAGAAATTAATTTACCGAAATTATTTTTTGGTTATGGTATTGCAATATTTCCTCTTTTTTTACTAACAGGACCTTTGATCCCAGAAATAATCTTACTTTGCGTTATTTTTTACTCATTTTTTTTTATTATCAAAGAAAAAAAAGTTGAATTTTACAATAATAGATATTTGATTTTTTTTGGAATTTTTTATTTATCAACATTTTTATCTACAATATTAAATTTTTATAATTTTGAAAATTCAACTAGTGGAATATTTTATTTTAGAATTCCTTTATTTGCTTTTTCTATCTGGTTTATTTTAGATAAATTTTTAACTTTTGATAAAAAAATTGTTATATTTTATTCCATTTTTTTCTCGATAATAGTTTTTGATTCTTTAATCCAATATTTTTATGGAAAAAATTTAGTAGGATACGAAATTTTAAATGATCGTGTATCAAGTTTTTTTGGTCAAGAATTAATTATGGGTGGATTTATTTTAAGAACACTGCCAATTTTTTTAATATATTTAGTAATGAATGATATTTTAATTAAAAAAAATAATAATCTATTTTTTATAATTTTAATTTCATTTTTATGTTTTATTATTTATTTATCGGGCGAAAGAACATCTTTTGCTTTATTAATATTATTTTTTTTTACATTATTTTTTATTTTAAAACATTTAAGAAAAATAATTATTTTAATAGTGATAAGTTTTATTTCTTTTGCAATAATTTTACCGAATTTAAAAGTTTCAGAAAATCCTAATCCAGCAACAAGAATGTTTGAAAAGTCGTACAATCAGGTTCTTGGAATTGGTGAAGAACGCTACGAGAAACATAAAAAAAAATTATTCTCCAAAGTATATATATTTTCACATGACCATCATGGTCATTATGTTCTTTCATTAAGAATTTTTAAAGATCACAAGATATTTGGAACTGGCCCAAGAGGTTTCAGATATTTGTGTAGAAATAAAATTTATATCCTTAAAGATAACGATGGATGCTCTACTCATCCACATAATACTTATATGCAAATTTTAACGTCAAATGGATTGGTTGGTTTTTCAATATTAATTTTTGCTCTGTTTTTTATAATTAGGGAAATATTCGTATGCAGAAAAAGAAATAATTCTTCAGAAGAAATTAATAAATATGAGACTTCAAAAGCAATTGCTCTAGCGGCTATATTTATTAATATTTGGCCATTAGTTCCTACTGGTAATTTTTTTAATAATTGGTTATCAATTTTTTATTTTTATCCAATAGGTTTTTATCTCTTTTTTAAATCTGTAAATGAAAAAAAAATTAGTTAGTATAATTATTAATTGTTTTAATGGAGAAAAATATCTTCAACAAGCAATTAATTCAGTTTTAAATCAAAAATATAAAAATTTTGAAGTTATTTTTATAGACAATTGTTCAAGTGATAATAGCGCATTAATATATAAAAAAACAAAAGATAGAAGATTCAAATATTTTAAAACAAAAAAAAAACTTAAATTATATGAATCTAGAAACTTTGCTTTAAAAAAAGTTAAAGGAAATTACATTGCATTTCTCGATACTGATGATTGGTGGAATAAAAACTTCCTTAGTTCTAGACAAAAGTTTTTTTTATCAAATAAAAAATATGGTTTTTCTTTTTCTAATTGTCTACATTATTATGAAAATACCAATAAATTCAAAATTTTTTCCAAAAAAAAACTACCGACTGGTTATATTTTAAATGATTTATTAAAATATTACTTTGTTAAATTAAGTACAATAATTATAAAAAAAGAAATGCTGAAAAATTATAAATTTGATCCTTTTTATAACATCATAGGAGATTTTGATTTTATTATTAAGATTTCTAAAAAATATAAAGGTATGAGTTTTCAAGACAATCTTGTAAATATAAGAATACATAAAAATAATTTTACACATAATAATAGAAAAATGTTTTATGATGAATTCAAACATTGGGTTAATAATCAAGACTTTAGTGATTTTCATTTTAATCAAAATAAAGAATTTTTATTTGATAAACTTGAATATTTAAGACTTGTTTATCTTTCATTGGAAAACAAAAACTTTGGATTATTATTAGATATTATTAAATTTCCACGATATTTTTATAAGATAAAGCTATTAATTATTTTTTTTATTCCAAATTTTATCTTAAGATTAAAAAAAGAGTATTTTTAATAAATAATGGAATTTTTTTTTTTAACTCTATTTATATTTTTATTTAATCTTATAATTTTTTTGAAATTTAAAATAATTTCTAAAAATTTTATTTTTATTGATAAACCTGACGGAAAACTTAAAAAACATTCTAAACCAGCTTCTTTAATTGGTGGATTGATTATCTTAATCAATTTATATCTCATTACTTTCTTTTTAAAATTATTAAATTTAAGCAATTCTATTTTTGACGATAATTTTGTTTATATGCTTATTTCATTAGGCACACTATTTTATATAATTGGTTTAATTGATGATTTAAAAAATTTGAAGCCAAATAAAAAACTATTATTTTTGGTTATTTCAATTATTTTAGTAATTTTTTTATTTCCCGAAATTAAATTAGAACATGTTAAAATTTCATTTTTAAATCAGAATTACTTTTTTAAATATAATTTTTTTTTTTTAATATTATCATTTGCATTATTAGCAAATGCAATGAATATGTTTGATGGAATAAATCTTCAATTAATATTATTCACATTTTTTGTCTTTATTATTTTTATTATTAAAGGTTTTATACCTGCTTTTTTTATTTTATTTTTGATTTGTTTTATTTTTTTAGGGTTATTAAATTTTCAAAACCAGGTTTTTTTAGGAGACGGGGGAGCTTACCTTATTAGTGCAATTATTGGATGCACATTTATTTTTCAATATAAAAATTTTGATAATTTTCTTTATGGAGATGAGGTTTTTATAATTTTAATTATTCCAGCTATAGATATGTTAAGATTATTTATTATAAGATTATTAAATAAAAAACATCCATTCAGAGGTGATCTAAATCATTTACATCATATAATTACAAGATTTACAAAAAATAATACCCTGACAGTTTTAATAACAATTACATTGTGTATATTTCCAACTTTATTGTTTTTTTTAAATATAAAGACATATTTTGTTTTAATAGTAACTTTGATATTCTACTTTGGTTTAATTGCCTACTTTAAGGCGAAAACATAATGAAAGCATTGGTAACTGGCGGAGCTGGATATATTGGGAGCACAGTATCTAATCTTTTGTTGGATAGAGGTCATGAAGTAATTATAATTGACAATTTATCAACTGGAAAAAAAAAAAATATTCCAAAAAAAGCCTCTTTTTTTAAAGTAGATATTTGTAATTCAAAAAGTATTAAAAGAATTTTATTAAAAAAAAATATAGATATAGTCTTTCATTTCGCAGCTTTTGTAGATAATTTAGAGTCGCTTAAAAAACCAAAAAAATATTATAAAAATAATTTTGAAAAAGGAAAAATTTTTTTGGAAACTTGTATTAATAACAATATTACTAAAGTTATTTATTCCTCAACAGCGGCAGTTTATGCAAATAAAAATAAAAAGATTAATGAAAAAAGTAAATTAAATCCGATATCTCCTTATTCATTATCAAAATTAAAATTAGAAAAAATTTTAGATAAAAAAAAAAATAAAATTGATTGTATTATATTAAGATATTTTAATGTAGCTGGAGTTGAAAATAAATTTCGTTGCGGTTTTAACACTAAAAAAGGACAAAATTTAATTCTGAATTTATGTGAAGCTTCAACAAAAGATAAAGCGTTTATAATAAATGGGAGTGATTATAAAACACCAGATGGAACAACTATAAGAGATTATATACATGTAGAAGATTTAGCAGAAATTCATTTATTGACTGCAAAGTTGTTATTGAAAAATAGGATATTTAAAATTTATAATTGTGGCTACGGACATGGTTTTTCAGTCAAACAAATTTTAAAAAGATTTTCTTATATTTCTAAAAAAAAGATGAAATTTAAAATTGGAAAGAGAAGACCTAAAGATATAATAGTATCTGTAGCAAATCCAAAAAGATTAATAAAATTTACAAAATGGAAACCCAGATATAACAATTTATCACACATAGTAAAATCTTCTTTGAAGTGGTACAAAAAAATGTCAAATAATTAGCATCATTATGAAAATTACTAATTTAAAAAAAAAAATAATTTTAATATTAATCTTAATTGTTATTCCACTAGGAGTTTATATTTTGGCAAAAGCTAGTGACATTGTAAGATATGGTTATGATAAGCAAAATAAAGTTATTCTATTTATCAAATCAATAATTTCACCACATTACTTAAAAATAGTTAAAGATAATGTATTTTTTATACCAAAACTTAAAGCTAAAAATGAATTTCTCGAGTTACAAGTAACAAAATATGAGCAAGGAAATGAAGGTCAAAAATTTGACTCTAAAATTGTAAAAGTTGGTGAAACAGATTATGAAGTAAATTACTTTTTTTTACCTTTTAAAAGACTGGATTTAAATTTAGGTTGGAAAGCAGAGATAAACTCTTTAAGAGCACATTACGCAGAAATTAATAATGAAAACATGTTTTCTATATCAGGAGAAGGTAAGACTGTTTATTTTGATAAAAAAAATCTTTTAAAGGAACAATTAGAATTTAAAGAATTACCAAATAACATTAATGAAATTTTGGAAGAAAATAATTTACAACTAATTGGCATAAGAGATTTATTTTTTTACAAAAATCAGATCTTTATTTCTATGATGACCAAAAATGAGGATGGAATTACAATCAATGTATACAATGCTAATTTGAATTATAAAAAAATTAATTTCAAAATTTTTTTTGAGACCAAGGAATATTGGCAAACTTATAATGTTTTTTCAGGAGGAAGATTAGAAAATTATAAAGATGATAAAATTTTATTTTCCATTGGTTTTGCCAAAAACTATGATGCACCACAAGATAAAAATTCATTTCTTGGAAAAATAATAGCTATAGATTTGAATTCAAAAAATTACGAATTAATTTCATACGGTCATAGAAATCCACAAGGTTTATATTTTCATAAAGATAAGAATGTTGTTATTAATACAGAACATGGACCAAAAGGTGGAGATGAGGTAAATTTAAATTTTTTAAATTTAGAAGAAGATAAAAATTTTGGATGGCCGAGAGCTTCTTACGGAAATCCATACCCTGGTGAAGAAAAACTATTTGACTCAGATACATTTAAAAAAAGTCATAAAGAGCTTGGTTTTATTGAACCAATTAAATATTATGATCCTTCAATTGGTATAAGTGAAGTTATCCACTTGAACAGAAATTCCTTCTGCGCTTCTGATTGTATCTGGATTTCATCATTAAGAGCAAATTCAATTTATATTTTAGAGTTTGATGAGGATTTTAAAAAAGTAATTAACAAAGGAAGAATTTATCTTGAAGGTCATAGAATTAGAGATATCGATTATGACAAAGATTTAGATTTAATAATTCTTTTAGGTGAAAATGTTCCTGCTCTTATAACAATTAAAAAAATTGTTTAATTTTAGATAAATTTTTTATTAAAATAGTTATAAAAGCATTTAGTTTAAATTTTTTCATAATTTTAATATCTTCTCTCATTTTTTTAAAAATATTACTAAAACTTTTATTACTAATACCTCCACTCCTCATTTTTACAGAAAATTTATTAAGAAAAAAAATTTTAAGATTATTTTGTTTAAATAATCTTATAATAAAGTCATAGTCTGATGAAATTTTAAAACTTTCATCATAATAACCAATTTCGTTTAATAAATTTTTTTTAAAAAACAATGATGTATGTGGAGGCATCCAGCCATTATTTATTTTTTGAATCAAATCATTATTTTGTTGAATTCCCTCATTTAAATTAGACGTCCACTTTCTTGTTATTTTATTAATATTATTTTTTTTTGTATAAAAAATGTTTGAAAAAAGTACATCCAAATTATTTTCTGAGAACTTTTTTGAAATTATTTCAATTATTTCTTTATCAATTAATTCATCATCAGAGTGTAAAATGCCAATTATTTTTCCATTAGACATTTTCATCCCTTCATTAAGAGCACCATAAATTCCTTTGCTTTTTTGTTTAAATATCTTCTGATTATTTATTTTAGATTTATTTAATATATCTAATGTGTTATCATTGGAATTATTATCAATTATTATGTGTTCTAGATTCTTGTATGTTTGTAAATAAATTGAGTTGCAACAATCTTCTAATGTTTCTTCGCTATTGCTGGTACATGTTATAAGACTTACTTGCATTATATGAATAAAATGAATACAGAATATATATTTTAAAAAAAAATCCAAATGAAAAAAAAAATAGCATTAATTTTTGGAGTAACAGGACAAGATGGAGCTTATTTGTCTAAGTTCTTATTAAAAAAGAATTATAAAGTTTATGGAGTAAAAAGAAGGTCTTCAATAATTAATACCCAAAGAATAGATGATATTTATAAAGACATAAATACAAAATCTAATTTTATACTATTTTATGGTGATTTAACTGACTCATCATCAATTCTGAATTTAATTAAAAAAACTAAACCAGATGAAATCTATAATCTTGCCGCCCAATCGCATGTTCAAGTTTCATTTGAAGTTCCTGAATATTCAGCAGAAGTAAATAGTCTTGGAACCTTAAGAATTTTAGAGGCAATAAAAAATTTGAATCTAGAAAAAAAAGTGAGATTTTATCAAGCAGGAACATCAGAAATGTTTGGTAGGACTAAAGAAAGATTTCAAAACGAAAAAACTGCATTTTATCCAGCAAGTCCATACGGTGTTTCAAAATGTTTTGCTCATTGGATTACAATTAATTACAGAGAAGCTCACAATATATTTGCTTGCAATGGAATTTTATTTAATCATGAAAGCCCAATAAGAGGTGAGACTTTTGTTACAAAAAAAATTGTTCAAGGTTTAATTCGAATAAAAAACGGTCATCAAAAAAGATTATTTTTGGGAAATCTTTATTCCAAAAGAGATTGGGGTCATGCTAGAGATTATGTTGAAGCTATGTGGAAAATGTTACAACAAAAAAAACCAGATGACTATGTTATTGGTACTGGAAAAACTTTTACAATAAAAGAATTTGTTAACAGAACAGCCAAAAAGATTGGATTTAAAATTAGATGGATAGGAAAAGGCATTAACGAAAAAGCAATTGATATAAAAAATAAAAAAATTTTAATTGAATGTAAAAAAAGATATTTTAGACCTTTAGAGGTTGATTATTTAAAAGGTAACGCACAAAAAGCAAAAAAATTATTAAAATGGTCACCGAAAATATCGATAGATGATTTAATTAATGAAATGGTAGAGCATGAATTAGAAGATTTATAATGATAGGTATTCATAGTAAAATATTCATAGCAGGACATAAGGGCATGCTGGGCTCCTCTATATTTCGAAGACTTAAAAAAAAAGGCTATAAAAATTTAATTACAATTGAAAAAAAAAAATTAGATTTGCGAAATCAAGCTTTAGTTAAAAAATTTTTTAAAAAAAAAAAATTTGATGCAGTAATTATAGCAGCAGCAAAAGTTGGCGGTATAAAAGCTAATATGGATTATCCAGCAAATTTTATTTATGATAATTTGCAAATTCAAATAAATTTAATTTCAGCAAGTTATGAAAACAAAGTAAAAAGATTAATTTTTTTTGGGTCAAGCTGTATATATCCAAAAGATTTAATAAAGCCTATTAGGGAAAATCAAATATTGACTAGCAATCTTGAAAAAACTAATGAAAGTTATGCTGTAGCAAAAATTGCTGGAATTAAAATGATAGAGGCTTTTAACAAACAATTTAAAACAAAATACATTTGTTTAATGCCATGCAATCTTTTTGGCCCAAATGATAATTATGACTCACAAAATTCTCATTTTTTACCTGCTCTTATAAAAAAAATTTACTTAGCTAGTAAAAAGAAAAAAAACAAAATTGTAAATTTATGGGGAACTGGCAAACCACTTAGAGAAATATTACATGTTGATGATGTAGCTGAAGCCTGTGAATTTTTTTTAAGAAAAAAAACTAAATCATCATTGATAAATATTGGATCTTCAACAGAAATGTCGATTAAAGAATACGCAAATTTAATTAAGAAAAAAATTGATCCAAGTGTAAAGATTAAATTTGATAATAATATAAAATTAGATGGAGTTAAAAGAAAAAAATTAAATATTTCTTTAGCAAATCAAAATGGCTGGAGGGCAAAGATAAACTTCTCAAAAGCACTAGATAATACAATAGAGGATTTTAAAAACTCGAAGAGATAATTTTAATGTTTTTTGCTCAAATTATTATTTTTTTTATAAGTGTAATTTTATTATCATTTTCTATAATTGGTTTTGGGTCAGTGATGAACAGGAATTCAAAACCTAATTTTTGTATCGATTTTTTTTTTGGTTTAATTATTCTCTCGCTTTTCGTGACAGTTTTTCACTTTTTCTTTAGGGTCTATATTTTACTAAATATTTCACTATTTATATTGGGCCTAATTCTTTTTTTTAAGGCTTCATATTTTGATTATTTTAAAGATCAAAAAAAAACTAACATTAGATATTTAATAATAATTTTAGTCCTAATTCCAATCTATATATCTCAGAAATATCATGAAGATTTTGGATATTACCACCTTCCATATGCATTAGCTTTTTTAGAAGAAAAAATAGTTTTTGGTTTTGCAAATATAGATCAAACATACGTCTATAATTCAATTTGGTTAAACTTAACATCAATATTTTTTTTCGAAGATAAAAATTTTGACTTTCTTACATTGCCAAGTTTTATCTTATTTTTAATTTTCATAATTTTTTTATTTAAGAGTTTATTCAAAGAAAAAACTGCCGAAGTTAGTGATTACTATTTACTAATAATATTATTTTACTTCATTCTAAAATTTACAAGAATATCTGAATTTGGAGTGGATATACCAGCAATTATTTTTTCAATTTTGAGTATCTATTATTTCTTGAAGTATTTTGAAACAGATGAAATTTCAAAAAAAAAAATAATATTTTTTTATAATGTAGCTTTTTCAATTTTTTCAATATTAATAAAATTAAGTACTGTTCCTATCTTGTTTCTTACACTATATTTATATTTTAAAAATTTCCAGGATTTAAAATTTTATATATTTAGTTACAAATTTTTAATTATATATTTTTTATTTTTAGTATTTTTTGCCCAACAGTTTATTTATACAGGTTGTCTTTTTTTTCCAACTAATGTCACTTGTTTTGATGTTAGTTGGTTTAATGAAAATTATATCAATCTTTCCAAGAAGATTGAATTAATAAATAAAACTTATTCACTTAATAGGGAAATATATTCACCAGAGGAATTTTTAAGAAACTTTAATTGGTTCCCATATTGGATAAAAAGAAATTATATTGAAATTTTAGAGCACCTAATAACAATCATATTGCCAATTTTGATCTTTATTTCTTTTCTTAAAAAAAAAGAGAGTAAAAAATTTATTTTAAAAGAAAAAAAATTTTTTTATTTTTTTATTTTTATAAGCTTGTTTTTTTGGCTTAATTTTTCGCCAGTATATAGATTTGGAGTTCATATATTTATAACTATATCATTTGTAATTTTATTAAATTTTTTAAATTCAAAAGAGTTTTCAAAAAAAATCTTTGTTATATTTGTTTCAATATTTTTATTTTTTAGTTTTTCAAAAAATATCTTTAGAATAATTAATGAGGAAAATATTTTTATTGGAATTAAAAAAATAGATAACAAATATATATTTAGAGAGGATATTAGTAGTGAATATGCAAGGATATATCGCCCTGATATAGAAAATAATAAAAAAAATGGATGGCAAGGAAGACTTTGTTGGAATACTCCATTTATTTGTTCTTACAATAAACTGGAAGTAAAAAGAAAAAATGGATATTTAATGATTATTAAAATATATGATTAAATTATGACTATTTCTAAATCTTTTAAATTTTCAATAATTGTTCCTGTTTATAATGAAGATGAAACTATTTTAACAGTATTACAAAAATTAAATAATCTAAAAAAATTTTATCAAAATATTCAAATAATTGTAATTAATGATGGTTCTAAAGATAATTCTTTAGATATTTTAGAAAATAACAAATCTTTTTTTGATATTCTTATTAATAATCCAACAAACAGAGGTAAAGGAAATGCAGTAAAAAAAGGTTTAGAAGTTGCTGATGGAGATTACATAACTTTTCAGGACGCAGACTTAGAATATGACCCAAATGACTTTAAAAAATTTTTAAATTTAATCAATATGGTTGAGCCTGATCTCATAATTGGATCAAGATTTAATTATGCAGATTACTCGAGATCTCATTATATTTTAAATAAAATTGGAAATAAGTTTTTGACATTTTTGTTCAATATAATTTATAATACAACTTTTACTGATATTTATTCTTGTTATGCATGTTTTAAAAAAAATTTATTGAATAATGAGACTTTAAAAACAGATGGATTTGAGCAACATGCTGAAATATTATGTAGAGTAGTTAAAAATGGAAAAAAATTTTATGAGGTGCCTATTAACTACAATGGTAGGTCTCATAACGATGGAAAAAAAATTAAATTTTATCATATATTTAGTGTCATATATCAAATATTAGTTGGTAGAATTAAATAAATATTATGAAAAAAATAGTTATTACAGGAGCTCTTGGTTATATTGGAACTGAACTATGTAAACTTTACTCAGGTTTTAGTTGGAAATATGAAGTAGTTGCTATTGATAATAGATTTATATCAGAAAGAGTAAATGAACTTAAAAGAAGGAAGATAAAATTTGTACAAGCTGATATTTTAAATTTAGATCAAATAAAAACCTATATTAGGGACGCTGAAGTAGTGCATCATTTAGCTGGAATAACAGATGTTGCTTATGTCAAAAAAAATTCAAATCCTGATCAAGACGAAAAAATAAAGAAAGTTGCTATTGATGGTACTGAAAACATTCTTAATTCAATGAATGATAATGCAACAATAGTTTTTCCATCAACTCATGTTGTTTTCGAGGGATTAAAAAAACCAAAAAAAAATGTTGATGAAAATGAAAAAACATCGTCTTTTTTAGCTTATTCATCTAGTAAAGTTGTTAATGAAAACCAAATAATAAACTCAGGAAAAAAATATGCGATATTTAGACTTGGTTCTGTTTATGGTTTTTCAACAGACACAATGAGAATAAATATAATGCCAAATTTATTCTCAAAAATTGCTTCTCAAGACGGAGTCATCAAGCTATTTGGAGGTGGTGTACAATATAAAAGTCTTGTTCCACTAATTGATGTTGCTAGATGCTTTAAATTTGTGGAAGAGAATAAAAAATTTAATGATGGTATTTACAATCTAACCAAAGAAAACACCACTGTAAAAGAAGTTGCTCTTATTTGTAAAAAAATAAACCCTAAAATTAAAATAGTAGAAACGAATGATGAAGTTCCCAATAAAGGCTATACGCTCTCTAATAAAAAACTATTAAACACGGGGTTTGAATTTGTTAATAATCTAGAGACCTGTATTGAAGAAATGATAACAAAATGGTCATTTAAAAAATTTGATAAAAATTTAGAGTATACTTTTGGAGGTGAAAGAGAATTCATAGATGATAGGGGAAAAATAAGTAATTTTGATCTTCCAGAACCAATAAATATGATTGGGTATATAGAATCAAAAAAAGGAACAATGAGAGCAAATCATTATCATCCTGTCCAAGAACAAAAATGTTTACTTATAAAAGGTCAGTTTATTAGTATTTATAAAGATCTTGTAGATGAAAAATCAACTAAAGTAACTCATGTAGTTAATGAGGGTGAAATGATTGTCACGCAGCCAAATGTTGCTCATACAATGATATTTACAGAGGATACAATATTTTTAAATCTTGTAAGAGGTGAACGAGAACATAAGAATTATGGTATCACTCATACTATTCCTTACAAATTCGTTGATGAGGAGGAAAAAGAATTATTAAGTTCAATATATAAGTTGAATTGTAGATGTTGTGATTCAAAAAAATTAAAAAGAGTATTATCTTTAGGTTATCAACCATTAGCAAACAATCTTCTCGAAAATAAAAATGATAAGAGTAAAGTGTATCCATTAGAACTTAATGTTTGTGAAGAATGTTTTAATTGCCAATTATCAGTTTCAGTGAATAGCGAAGAAATGTTTGCAAATTATCTATACCAATCATCCACAACTAAAACTTTCAGAGAACATTTTGAAAAAGCTGCAAAAAAATATGTAAAAGAATTTAAACTAGATAAAGATTCTTATATTATTGATGTCGGTAGTAATGATGGGATAGGTTTAAAACCTTTTTTAGATTTAGGTTTTAAAAATATTCAAGGTATAGAACCAGCAAAAAATTTAGCTGATCTAGCAAATAAAAATGGAATTGATACTTTTCATGGTTTTTTAGATGAAAAAGCTACCAATCCAATTAAAAATGGTGCAGATCTATTATTAGCTTCAAATGTATTTGCTCATGCGGATGATTTAAGATCAATGGCAAAGTCAATGAAAAAATTGATTAAACCAGAGGGTAAAATAGTTATTGAAGTTCAGTATTTATTAAACACTATTAAAGATTTGACTTTTGACAATATTTATCATGAGCATACAAATTATTGGTCGTTATTAACATTAAATAATTTTTTAAAAACTTTGGATTTAATTATATTTAAAGTTGAAAGAATTAATACTCATGGGGGCTCAATTAGAGTTTACGTCAGTCAAGATGAAAATATTTCAATTGACAAAAGTGTAAATGAGTTGATCGCAGAAGAAGAAGCTTATGGGTTAAAAAAATTAAAAACGTACATTAATTTTGGAGAAAAAATCCAAAATTTAAAAAAGAATGTAATAAATAATCTACAAAAATTAAAGAAAAAACATAAAAATATAGTTGGATATGGTGCTCCGGCAAAAGCAACTACTTCACTTAATTTTTTCAATATAAAAGATGAAATTGACTTTATAATAGAAGATAATAAGTTGAAACACGAAAAATACATGCCTGGAGTAAATATTCCAATTATTTCAAAAGATAAACTAAAACTTAAAAATCCAGTGGTTTTAGTTTTGGCTTGGAATTTCTTTGATGAAATTAAAAAAAATAATAAGGATTTAGCTAAAAGTTTCATAAATATTAAATCTCTAGAGTAAAATTATCTTTGACTATAACTTTTCTTTAGGTATAAGTACTGCGCCTGGTAATTATAGCGAAGAGGTAATACCCGATCCCATACCGAACTCGGAAGTCAAGCTTTTCAGCGCCGATGGTACTTTGTCTTAAGACATGGAAGAGTAGGACTTTGCCAGGCTAAACTCTAAACTTATGAAAATAAAAAGTTCGTTAAAATCTGTAAAAAAAAGAGACCTAAACTCAAAACTTGTTAGAAGAAGAGGAAGAGTTTATGTAATTAATAAAATGAACCCTAAATATAAAGCCAGACAAAAATAATTTTGTATGGATAATGAAAACCATAAAGAAACCTGGAATAATTTTACTAAGTTTGTCTTGTGGGGAACTGTCGCGGTTATATTAGTTTTAGTTTTAATGGCTATATTCTTATTATAAGATTTTTTAATGAAAATTGCTTCAGTTTCTGAAAATCAAAGTATTGAAAAAAGAATTGCGATTACACCTGAAATTGCAAAAAAATATATTTCATTTGGTTTTGAAGTTTTTTTATCTAAAAATTATGGTGCTCATTTAGGTATTGCTGATGAAGAGTATCAGAATGTGGGTGTAAAAACTTTAAATGATGAAAAAGAAATTTTGAATGATGCAAACATCGTTGTTCAGATGGGGTTGCCATCTGATGATAAATGTTCTTTATTAAAACAAGATCAAACTTTAATTGGAGTTTTAAATCCTTATAGTAATAAAAATAAATTAAACAATCTTATTAAAAAAAAAATTAATATTTTTTCTTTAGAATTACTTCCAAGAATAACTAGAGCTCAATCAATGGATATTCTTTCTTCCCAAGCAAACCTTGCTGGATATAAAGCTGTTATTGAATCATTTGCAAATTTTGAAAAAGCAATACCAATGATGATGACAGCAGCTGGCACTATACCAGCTGCTAAAGTTTTAGTTGTTGGAGCAGGTGTTGCTGGACTTCAGGCAATAGCTACCGCCAAAAGAATGGGTGCTATTGTTTTTGCCACTGATGTAAGAATGGCTTCTAAAGAACAAGTTGAAAGTTTAGGGGGTAAATTTTTAACTGTTGAAGGTTCTGAAAATTTGGAAACTGAAGGAGGTTACGCAAAAGAAGCCTCTGAAGATTTTAAAAAAAAACAAGAAGATTTACTTTCAGAGACTTTAAAAAAAATTGATATAATTATTTGTACGGCATTAATTCCTGGAAAAAAAGCACCATTAATTATTAAAGAAAATATGATTAAAAATTTACAATCTGGTTCTGTAATATATGATTTAGCAGCAATTCAGGGGGGCAATACAGCCTTTACAGAAGTAGATAAAATTGTAGAAAAAGATGGAATTAAAATAATGGGTGAAAGTAATATTTTAAATAAGTTACCAGTATCAGCTTCTAGTTTGTATGCAAAAAACATGTTTAATTTTGTTGAAAATTTATTCGATAAAGAGAATAAGAAAATTAATATTAACTTAGAAGATGAAATAATAGAAAAAACATTAATTAAATAAAAAAATGGAAATAGATCCTTTAATATTCAGATTAAGTATATTTATTCTATCAATTTTTGTTGGATACTATGTTGTTTGGAGCGTAACACCTTCTTTACATACTCCATTAATGTCCGTCACAAATGCTATTTCATCTGTAATTATTGTTGGAGCTATAATTGCTGGATTATCAGGAAATTCAGATAGTATATTTAATATCTCAAGTATTTTTGGTTTTTTAGCTATAGCATTAGCAGCTATAAATATTTTTGGTGGATTTCTTGTAACCCAAAGAATGTTGGCAATGTATAAAAAGAAGAAAAAGGACAAGAAATGATATCTGCAAACTTGTCAGCAATCTTTTATTTAGTTTCAGGTGTGCTATTTATTTTAGCTTTGAGAGGCTTATCTTCTCCTGAAACATCTAGACAAGGTAATTTGTTTGGAATTTTGGGAATGCTTATTGCTGTATCAGTAACATTTCTATCAGTGGGTAATTTTTCAAGTGGATTTATTTATGTTTTAGTTTTTATTTTAGTTGGAGGTTCAATTGGAGCTTTTATAGCCTATAAAATACCAATGACTGCTATGCCAGAATTAGTAGCAGGCTTTCATAGTTTAGTAGGACTTGCGGCAGTTTTTGTTGCTATTTCTGCTTTTATGAATCCTGAGGCTTTTAACCTTGGAACCCAAGGAAACATTAAGCTTGGAAGCTTAATTGAAATGTCTATTGGAGCTGCGATTGGAGCTATTACGTTCTCAGGTTCGATAATCGCTTTTTTAAAACTACAAGGAATAATGTCAGGATCACCAATCATATTCAAGGGCCAACATCCTCTTAATGCAGTTATATTGGTTTCAATAATTATTTTAATTTATTTGCTATGTTCATCACAATCATCAAATCTGTTCTGGATATTGTTAGCTGCATCATTTTTAATTGGTTTTCTTTTGATAATTCCAATTGGTGGAGCTGATATGCCAGTAGTAATTTCTATGCTAAACTCTTATTCAGGTTGGGCAGCAGCAGGTATAGGATTTACTTTAGAAAATACAGCCTTAATAATTACAGGTGCTTTAGTTGGATCATCTGGCGCAATATTATCTTATATAATGTGTAAAGGCATGAACCGTTCTTTCTTCAACGTAATATTGGGTGGATTTGGAGCAACAGACGACACTTCTAGTGCTTCTACTAAAGAACAAAGACCAGTTAAAAGTGGAAATGCTGATGATGCAGCCTTCTTAATGAAAAATGCTTCTTCAGTCATAATTGTTCCAGGATATGGAATGGCAGTTGCACAAGCCCAGCATGCTTTAAGAGAAATGGTAGATACTTTAAAAAAAAATGACATCAAAGTATCTTATGCTATTCATCCCGTTGCAGGAAGGATGCCAGGTCATATGAATGTATTATTAGCTGAAGCAAATGTGCCTTATGATGAGGTATTTGAATTAGAGGAGATAAATAATGATTTTGCTAATGCAGATGTCGCTTTTGTAATAGGAGCTAATGATGTTACTAATCCAGTAGCTAAAACTGATCCACAAAGTCCAATATATGGAATGCCGGTATTAGATGTTGAAAAATGTAAATCTGTTTTGTTTGTTAAGAGAAGTCTTTCACCAGGATATGCAGGAATAGACAATGATCTTTTTTATAGAGAAAATACGCTTATGTTGTTTGCTGATGCAAAAAAAATGACAGAAGACATTACAAAAAATTTATAGAATATGGGTATAAAAATATTTTGTGACATTGCTGATTTAAATCTTATAAAAAAGTTTAATAAAAAAAGAATTGTTAAA
>Ga0209630_10000382_pt1 | contig 50818 bp, 49 predicted proteins | sample COG_01_FD_184745 | JGI IMG/M metagenome (GOLD analysis project Ga0209630, IMG submission 184745) | Pelagic Microbial community sample from North Sea - COGITO 998_met_01 (SPAdes) (version 2) | ecosystem: Environmental > Aquatic > Marine > Neritic zone/Coastal water | place: Helgoland, sampling...
AACATTTAATGGAGAAAACCTGCCAGCTACTGACTACTGGTTTACTATTAGACTTGATGTAGTCTTCGGAGAAGCTGAATCTGTAATCAAAGAATTTACAGGTCACTTTAGCCTCAAAAGATAAGAATTGTCGATCTACTTATAATAATATGAAATAGTAATGAAAAATACATATCGTACTATTGATATAAACTCTGAGTATTTATTTAAGGAAAAACAAAGTAAGTTTTATGGATATGCTTTTCCTGTTTCTAGTAATAAAAAAATAAAATATTATATTGAATCTTTACAGAAAAAACACCATAGTGCAAGACATTTTTGTTATGCGTATCAAATTGGAATAGAAGATACTGAATTTAGAGTAAATGATGATGGTGAACCACGTAATAGTGCTGGTATGCCTATCTATGGCCAAATTCAATCATTTAAAATTACTAATATTTTAATTGTAGTAGTTCGTTATTTTGGGGGTACTAAACTGGGGGTAGGAGGATTAGTTTCAGCATATAAAGAATGTGCTAAAGGAACTCTTGAGGCAAATAAAATCATTACAAAAGAAATAACTATTCCAATTCAGCTTAAATTTAACTATACGCAGATGAATAATGTGATGAGAATAATAAAGGAGTATAGCCTAGAAATTATAACTCAAGAGATGCACAAAAACTGTAATTTTGAAATAACAACAACTAGGACTAATAACGAAGCTGTTTGTCATCAATTAAATCGATATCCAGAAATAGAGGTAGTTTTTTTAGAAAAATAATATAATAAATATATTTATTTACAAAACAGTAACAACTGATAATTTTATTATAGATTTTTTCTTATCTAAATTTATGTTTCCTAATAAACCTGCATCTAACATTTGATGTGTGTCACCTAAACTAAATTTCTCAAAAGAAAGGTCAAGTCGACTACTGTTTATTTTGTATCCTAAGCCAAGAGAAAAGCCTTCTAGGTTTTGATTAGTTATCCCTCTAGGACTTTCTTCAAATTTATAACCAGCTCTGTATGATATTCTGTTTTGAAGAATTTCAGCACCAATTTTATAGCTAATTGCTTGATCTAAAGTATTTGCTATTCTACTGTTTTGTTCAATAAAATGAATGTCATCACTGGGCTTAAATTTGATTGAACTGTAGTCTTTAATAGAATAGTCAAAACTTAAAAGTCCAATTTTCTTAAAAACAAGAGCACCACTTCCAGTTATTTTGGAAGGAGTTTGAAGTTTATAGTCTTGAAAAACATTAATTACATTTGGGTTTAAAGTTTGTTCAATTATTAATGCATCTATTTCACTTACCTCATACCTTGTAGTACTTAAGTATTGAGAAGTTTCCTCTGTAATGGTATACCATGTTGGAGAATCATAAGTTAAGCCTAATCTTATAACGTCAGTTACTTTTGCTATAGCACCTAATTGAACTGAAATTCCATCTCCCAATACAGATAAATTATTTTCAAAACCAATATCACTAACATATACTCCTACATCCTCACCAACAGTATTTGTTTCTAGTAGATAAGTTGACTGGTCATAATCAATTGAGTGAATGTTAAGATTTGCTCCAATAAATAAATTATCACCATATTGAAATGCAATATTTGCATTTACTTTGGAATTATATCCTCTAGATTTAAAATAATAATCTTGATAATAGCCACTGTTTGGAGCATTATTTACGTTTGAGTAATAAGAGTTATTTGATGGATCATCAATATCGTCTGGTTCAATTATGAATGACTCATAACCTAAAAAAGCTTGTTGATTGGCATATCCAAAATAACTTCCAATTTCTGAATAAGCTTGGGTGATAGATTCTCCTTCAAATGCAGAAATTTCATTTAGAGGAAGTCCTTGAGCATAGGATAAAAAATAACTATCAACACCATTAGTGTTTAAGCCAGATGTATTGAACTTATTAAAATTATTACTGGTTTGTTCATAATTTAAACTAATTGTCATTTTTTTCCACTTTGACTTAGTTGTATTATTAAAAACTAAAACACCACCCAATTGATTTAGGTTGAAATTAGATTTAGTGTCAATATTTGACCCCATAGCATTATTAAGTGAATTATTAATAAGATTTGAATCATTTGAGGTCTTGTAATTAGAAAGTGTGAATGAAGCTATTCCTTTGCTAAAAATCGCAGAACCAGCTGGATTAATACTTATTGCAGATAATTCACCACCCAAAGCACCAAAAGCTCCAGACATTGCAGAGTATCTAGCAGAGCCTTCAATTTTATCATTTGAATATCTTAAGGCATCAAAAACATTTTGAGAAACAATTGTTCCTGTAGCCAAAATTAAAATTAGAGATAGAAAAAATTTATTCATTATTATAGACTTAATTTGTTAATTACCACCACCTTTTCCTCTTGAGGATGAGCTAGAGCTACCACCTCTAGAAGGACTAGAAGAATTAAAACTAGGACGACTAGAGTTTGAGCTGTTGAAGCTAGGCGAACTGTTGTAGCTAGGCGAACTATTATAACTCGGTTTAGAGTTATTATAACTAGGTTTTGAATTATTTCTAGGCTTACTGTTATTAGCTGGAGTCCAATTAGAACTAGGTTTTGAATTATTTCTAGGTTTACTGTAATAGTTTGGTTTAGCAGTTACAGTTTGATTTAATCGTTCTACCCTTGATGTTCTGTCCCTCAAGCTTGAGTTAATCATATTGTCACTAATTCTTGACTGTTTGGTATAATCATTATTTGAAAGTCTGCTACTAAAGCTACTAGATCTTCCACTTAGAGTAGATGATGAACCTCTTCTTCCAGAGACATTAGCTATATTAGTATTTCTATAAAAAATATTATTGTTGTAATATCCATTACCATACCAATAACCTGGCCATCCTCCATAATTATATCCATATCCATACCAACTCATATTATTCCAAAATGGGAAGAATAATCCGTTGTGAAGGTTGTAATGAAATGGTCGAGTCCAAAACATGTCATACCCATAGCCCCAGCTATGTAATCCATATCCAAAAACATTTCCGTATCCATAACCGTTATTCCATAACCAAGATGGGTAATTACCTCTTGATCCATAAATACTATTAAAAGAATGTCCTCCAAGCATATTGATAGTAACAGTGGTTTTATTTTCACCCCAAGGGCCATATTTTACATCTGTTGAGTCATTTTCAATATTTGCATCACTGTATTGCTCAGCATCAGTAAATAAAATATCGTTTTCATTACTAGCTAATTCGTACTCTTTGGATTTTTCACTGAAAGCATTTTTATAATATAAATTTTGAGATTTTTTTGTCTCTATATTTTGAATAGAATTTTCAACACCTTTGTTGCCACTAACTTGATTGTTTTCATAAACATCATCAGTCATAACACTTGAGTACTGATAGCTACCGCAACCAGTTAAAAAGATTAAAATAAATATCTTTAAAAATGATCTAATTGGGTTAGAAAAATAGTATAATTGCATATCAAAGTTATTTAATTGTTGAACAAGTTTAAATTAATTAGTTTTGTATCAAACAAACATTACATTAAATTTATTGCAATAGTTGTGCCACAATTTACGAAAGAATGAGTAAAAACCTTACATCTAGAGAAAAAGATTATTCAAAATGGTATAATGAATTAGTTGTTAAAGCTGATTTAGCAGAAAATTCTGCCGTAAGAGGGTGTATGGTTATAAAACCCTATGGTTATGCAATATGGGAAAAAATGCAAGCCGAGTTAGACAGAATGTTTAAAGAAACTGGTCATCAAAATGCATACTTTCCTCTATTTGTTCCTAAGAGTTTATTTGAAGCAGAAGAAAAAAATGCAGAAGGTTTCGCTAAGGAATGTGCCATTGTTACTCATTACAGATTAGAAAATGATCCAGAAAATACAGGTAAGTTAAGAGTTGACCCTAAAGCAAAGCTTGAAGAAGAGTTAATTGTAAGGCCTACTAGTGAAGCTATAATTTGGAGTACTTACAAAAACTGGATCCAATCTTACAGAGACCTTCCAATTCTTATTAACCAATGGGCTAATGTTGTAAGGTGGGAAATGAGAACTAGATTATTTCTTCGTACGGCAGAATTTTTATGGCAAGAAGGTCATACCGCTCACGAAACTAAATCCGAGGCATTAATTGAAGCTGAAAAAATGAACTCAGTATATGCTAATTTTGCTGAAAATTTTATGGCAATTCCTGTAGTTAAGGGATTAAAGTCAGAGAGTGAAAGATTTGCTGGTGCTGAAGAGACCTATTGTATTGAAGCTCTAATGCAAGACGGTAAAGCACTTCAGGCTGGTACTTCACATTTTTTAGGTCAAAATTTTGCAAAAGCGTTTGATGTTAAGTTTACAAATAAAGAAGGCAAGTTAAATTACGTTTGGGCTACATCATGGGGAGTTTCAACAAGGTTAATGGGTGCTCTTATTATGACGCATAGTGATGACAAGGGATTGGTTTTACCCCCGAAGTTAGCTCCATATCAGGTAGTTATTGTTCCGATTTTTAAAACTGATTCTGAATTTGATAAGATTTCAGAATTGGCTAATAAAATCATTAAAGACTTACAAGAAAAGAATATTTCAGTAAAGTTTGACAACAGAACTACTCATAGACCAGGAGCTAAATTTGCTCAACATGAATTACAAGGAGTACCTCTAAGATTAGCTATAGGCCCTAAAGACTTAGAGAACAAAACAGTTGAACTCTCAAGAAGAGACGATTTAACTAAAAGCACAATTTCTATTGATTCTATTGAAGATAAGCTACCTAAAGTTTTAGATGACATTCAACAAAGTTTATTTTTAAGAGCTAATAAATTTAGACTACAAAATACGACTAAGGTAGATTCATTTGATGAGTTTAAAGAAGTTTTAAAAAATAAAGGTGGATTTATTTCAGCTCACTGGGACGGGTCGACTGAAACTGAAAATAAAATCAAGCAATTAACAAAAGCAACAATAAGGTGTATTCCTTTAGGTAGTGATAAATCAAAAGGAAAATGTGTATTATCTGGTAAGAATTCTGATCAAAGAGTTCTTTTTGCTAAAGCTTATTAATAATTTTCTCAAAAATATCTATTAGAAGTTGCAACATTTAAAAATAGTTGTATTTTTGCACCCGCAATACTTTTATTAATATCATTGGTAGTGTTTAAAAATAGGGCCCGTTCGTCTATCGGCTAGGACGCCAGGTTTTCATCCTGGTAAGAGGGGTTCGATTCCCCTACGGGCTACTAAAATTTAAGAACAAGTATTTTAATACTTTAAAAAAAAAATTATGGCAAATCATAAATCTTCTATAAAAAGAATAAGAAGTAATGAAGCAAAACGTCTTAGAAATAAGTATCAGCATAAAACTACTAGAAATGCTATAAAAAAGTTTTGTGAATTAACAGCAAAAAAAGAAGCTGTTAAATCATTACCATCAATTATTTCAATGATTGATAAGTTAGCTAAGAAAAACATTATTCATGCTAACAAGGCTTCAAATTTAAAGTCGAATATGACTAAACATATTGCATCACTTTAAAACAAAAAATTATTACACAAAAAAAACCAACAATTTTAATTGTTGGTTTTTTTTTGCATTTTACTAAAATTGAAATAATCTCTATCCATTCATTGAAATCAGAAACTCATCATTGTTAAGAGTTTGTTTAAATCTATCGTTTATAAACTCCATCGCTTCTACAGGGTTCATATCTGCTAAATATTTTCTCATTACCCACATTCTTTGGATAGTTTTAGCATCTAATAATAAATCATCTCTTCTTGTGCTAGATGATGTTAAATCAATTGCTGGGAATATTCTTCTGTTAGATATTTTTCTGTCTAATTGAAGTTCCATATTTCCAGTTCCTTTAAACTCTTCAAAAATTACTTCATCCATTTTTGAGCCAGTTTCAGTTAAAGCTGTAGCAATAATTGATAATGAACCACCATTTTCAATATTTCTAGCAGCTCCAAAGAATCTTTTTGGTTTATGCAATGCATTAGCATCCACACCACCACTTAAAATTTTACCAGATGCTGGTTGAACAGTATTATAAGCACGAGCTAGTCTAGTAATTGAATCTAAAAGAATTACCACATCGTAACCACATTCAACTAATCTTTTTGCTTTTTCCAAAACAATATTTGCAATTTTGACATGTTCATGTGCTTCTTTATCAAATGTGGAAGCAATTACTTCACCTTTAACATTTCTTTGCATATCTGTAACCTCTTCAGGTCTCTCATCTATTAAAAGAATCATTTGATAAACTTCAGGATGATTAGCTGCAATTGCATTTGCTACATCTTTAAGTAACATTGTTTTACCAGTTTTGGGTTGAGATACAATCATTCCTCTTTGACCTTTACCTATTGGTGAAAACAAATCCATGATTCTTGTTGAAATTGTATTGCTTTTATCTGCTAGGTTAAATTTTTCTTGAGGAAATAATGGAGTTAAGTGTTCAAATGAAACTCTATCTCTAACAACTTGAGGGTCTAATCCGTTTATTTTGTTCACCTTTATTAATGGAAAATATTTTTCACCTTCTTTAGGAGGTCTTACATTTCCAAGTACAGTGTCACCTTTTTTTAGTCCAAATAATCTTATTTGTGATTGAGAGACATATATATCATCTGGTGATGATAAATAGTGATAATCGGAGGATCTTAAGAAACCATATCCGTCTTGCATCAAATCTAAAACACCTTCACTTTCAATTATTGCGTCAAATTCAAACTCAGGTTCACGATATCTATTTCTGTTGTCTTTATTGCCGTTATCTTTAGGGTTGTGGCGATTGTTGTCATGTTTTTGAGGTCTAGGTCTAGGGTTGTGCTCTGATTTAGCTTTGTTTCTAGGAACATTTTTTTCTACCTTTTTAACCTCATTGATCTGATTCTTATCATTAATAGAATCGGATTTTTTATCTAAAGCCTTTTCATCTTTAGAATTATTTTCTGTTTTTTTAACCTCGACAGGCTTTCTTAATTTGATAGGTTTTCTTCTAACTGGAGGTCTTTTAGTTTCTTCAGTCGGATTATCGGCTTGATGATCTAGTATTTTATAAACTAAATCTAATTTTTTAAGAGATTTAAATTTAGATATACTCAATTTTTGAGCTATTTCCTGTAATTCAGGTAGCTTTAATTCTTTTAATTTTGAAATTTCAAACATTTTTTGTTTTTATGTTTATTAATAATATTTAAATAGGAAATTTTTTTGAAATATAGTTTTATGAAGTAAAAATTTTTATTACAAATAAGAAGTAGGTAATAACAATGCAATTATACAACTTATTTTTTAATATTGATTATTTTTGTCCATAAACTATTATTTTTGATTTTAATTTAAATTATTGGTTATGATTCAAAGGATACAGTCATTATATCTATTTGCAGCAGGTTTATGTTACTTTGTTTATTGGTTTTTTGGTTTAGAATGGTATGAAAAGGGATACCCAATCATAATAGATTTCTTCAATAATGCAAAAGGGATTGATGTCATTTTAGAAATAATTTCTTTTATCCCATTGCTTATTTCTCTATTATGTCTTTTGACGATTTTATTATTTAAATCTAGGCCTTTTCAAATTAAATTATCATTAATAAATTTTAGATTTAGTCTGATCATGTGTTTATTTACTGTCTTTTACTTTTATCATTCGCTTGGTACATTAATTGATTTAATTCCTTCTAAATCTTTAGAGCTCCTCATGTATGCGGCTATTTTGAATCCTTTTTTATGTAGTTGCTTAATCTTATACGCTATAAGATTAATAAGAAAGGATGATGAACTAGTAAATTCAATAAATAGGATTCGTTAATCCCTCATCTTTTAAATTCAATCACTTCTAAGTTTTGAATTTTACTTTTCATTATTTCAAATCTAATCATAGTCCTTACTTGGTGAAATCCATGTTTACCTATTGCACCAGGATTAATATGTAAAAGATTTAATTTGTTGTCATTGACAACTTTAAGTATGTGTGAATGCCCACATATGAAAATATCTGGCGGGTTAGAATTGATTTCTTGTCTAATTCCTAAATTATACTTATTAGGATAACCACCAATATGAGTTATCCATATTTTCATATCTTCAATTTTAAATCTTAAGTTTTCAGGATATTCAGCCCTAATTTTACTATTATCTATATTTCCATGTACCGCCCTTAAAGTAGTTACTTTTTTTATTTCATCTACCACTTTTAATTCTCCAATATCACCAGCATGCCATGTTTCGTCAGATTCTTTTGCATATTGAATTATTCTATCATCAATATATCCATGAGTATCTGAAATTAAAAGAATCTTTTTCATTTTAATTTTATCAAGTTAATCTCTCTATATTTGTTTGATAACAAAAATATTAATTTGTTTTGAGATATTTCATGGATCTTTCTTATGATGGTACTAATTATCATGGTTGGCAAAATCAACCAGAAGCCATCTCAGTACAAAGTTGTATTGAAAATGCATTAAGTCTTTTAATTAAAGCTGAAACTCCGATTTATGGTGCTGGTAGAACAGATTCCGGAGTACATGCATTAAAAATGTATGCTCATTTTGATGTTACAGAGCTCATCAATACTGATAAATTATTACATGACTTAAATTCATTTTTACCAAAAGATATCTCTATCAATAATATTTATAAAGTAAATTTAGATTCTCATGCCCGATTTGATGCCTTATCCAGAGAATATGAGTACAAAATATCACTAATTAAAAATGTTTTTAATAATAATAGATGTTACTACATCAAAAATAATTTAGATATTAAATTGATGAACGACGCTTGTAAAATTTTATTAAATTATACAAATTTTAAATGTTTTTCTAAAACTAAAACAGATGTTAAAACTTATAATTGTGATTTGAAATATGCTAAATGGAAACTAAATGATAATGAACTAATTTTTACAATTAAAGCAAATAGATTTTTAAGAAATATGGTAAGAGCAATTGTAGGTACATTAATTCATGTAGGGTTAAAAAAAGTTAGTTTACAAGACTTTGAAAAAATTATAATTTCTCAAGACAGAACTAAAGCAGGACCATCAGCTCCAGCCCATGCTCTTTATTTAACTAACATATCTTACCCTAAAGAACTAACTGATAATTAATGAATAAAAAAGAAAATATATTAAATATTTATCTATTTAAGAGACTTTTAACTTTTGTAAGTCCTTACTATTATATTTTTATTTCATCATTATTTTCTGTATTTGGATTAGCTATTTTTGGTGCCCTTCGTCCTGTTGTATTGGAAAAAGTATTAGATGAAAATATTTCTCAAGGAGTAAGTGATGGATTTTTACAATTAATTTTTTTAATGGCCATACTTCTTTTATTTGAAGTTATATCAAACTATTTATTTATATATTTTGCTGGTTTGTTAGGTCAATCTGTTGTAAAAGACATTAGGGTTCTATTATATAAACATATAATTAACTTTAAAATGAAGTACTATGATAAATCTTCAGTTGGAGTGCTTATTACTAGGTCTGTTACAGATATGGAAAGAATTGCTGATATATTTGGCCAAGGTCTTTTTATGATTTTCAGTGATATTTTAAAAATGTTAATTGTTGGAATTGTTATGATTCTCATGAACTGGGAATTAAGTATTATAATTTTTTTGACTTTGCCATTAATATTATTTGCAACTAAAATTTTTCAAAGATTTATGAAAGTTGCCTTTGAGGAAGTCAGGTCAGAAGTTTCAAATTTGAACTCTTTTGTACAAGAAAGAGTCACAGGAATGAAAATTTTACAGTTATTTACTAGAGAAGAAGTCGAATTCGAAAACTTTAAAAAAATTAATGCCAGACATAAAAACGGATGGTTAAAAACAGTTTGGTATAATTCCATTTTTTTTCCAATTGCAGAAATTTTATCCTCTCTAACTCTAGGAATTATTGTATGGTATGGTGGAATTAATATCATAACTGATAATACTGCTTCAATTGGTGAGCTGACGGCATTTATTATGATGATTCCTATGATGTTTAGACCTCTTAATCAAATAGCTAATAAGTTTAATACTTTATTAATGGGAATGGTTGCAGCAGAAAGGGTATTTAAAGTTATTGATACTAATTCTAAAATAATTGATAATGGAGAAATCTTAGTAAACACGTTCAAAGGAGATATATGTTTTAAAAATGTAAATTTTTCATATGTTCCAAATACACAGGTATTAAATAATATTTCATTTAATATAAAAAAGGGTTCAACTGTTGCGATAGTTGGTTCTACTGGTGCAGGTAAAACTTCTGTAATAAATTTATTGAATCGTTTTTATGAAATTAATTCTGGTGAAATTTCTATAGATGGAATAAATATTAAAGATTATAAATTATCTAATCTTAGAAAAAATATTGGAATTGTATTACAAGACGTATTTTTATTTTCTGATTCGATATTTAATAATATTACCTTAAAAGATGATACTATTAGTTTAAATCAGGTTAAGCTTGCTGCAAAACAAATTGGAGTTCATAACTTTATAATGAGTTTACCAAATAATTATTATTATAATGTAAAAGAAAGAGGTATTATGCTATCCTCTGGCCAACGACAGTTAATTGCATTTTTAAGGGTATATGTTTCTGATCCACAAATATTAATCTTGGACGAAGCTACTTCATCCATAGATTCTAAATCTGAAATATTAATTCAAAACGCAACTGAAAAGTTGACAAAAAATAGAACCTCCCTCATAATTGCTCATAGGTTAGCTACAATTAAAAAAGCTAATAATATTATAGTGATGGATTCTGGTAACATTATTGAACAGGGCTCACATAAAGAGTTAATCAGTAATTTAGATGGTTATTATAAAAAGTTATATGATGTGCAATTTCAAGTAAAGAATGTAAGTTAATTTAAATCCTCTTTTATTAAATCACTTATAGTTTTTTGGTTATCATAAGAAATAAATTCACCATTTTTTATATAAGATATATGTCCTGTTTCTTCTGAAACGACGATAGCCAATGCATCAGTTTTTTCTGTTATACCTACAGCTGCTTTATGTCTTAACCCAAATCTATTAGGTATTTGTTTGTCATTATTAATTGGAAGTACAACTCTTGTGGCTTTTATTGTATTATTAGCTATAATAACAGCGCCATCGTGAAGAGGACTGTTTTTGAAAAAGATACTTTCAAGAATTGGTTGAGTTACTGAAATATTCATTTGATCCCCAGTTTCCAGTAAAAAATTCAAACTGTTGTTTCTTTCAATAATTATTAATGCACCAGTCTTAGATTCAGCCATATTTTGACTTGCATTGACAATAGAGTTAATATCAGTATCAATATTATCTTGATTTTTTATAAAATTGAATTTTTCTATAATAGAACCTTTTTTTGAAATATTTGCTGAACCAATCATTAATAAAAATTTTCTTATTTCAGGCTGAAAAACTACAATAAGAGCTATTATACCAACACTCATAAACCCATCAATAATTATACTCAATAACTTCATGTTCAAGAAATCTGTTATTCTCCACGTAAAGTAAATAAGTATAATTCCTATAAATATATTTATAGCTACAGTTCCTCTAAGTAGTCTATATGAAGAATATAAAAGAAGTGCAACTAAAAACACGTCTGCAAAATCAACCAGAGAAAAATTTAATATTTCTTTAAAAACATCCATTGACTGATAAATATACACATAATTATTGTTTATTAAATTGGTTTGTAATCTTTATACATTCCATAGCTTCTTTAACATCGTGAACTCTAAGAATTGTAGCACCATTTAATAGAGCTATAGTATTTAATGATGTTGTTCCATTTAAAGCAAGTTCAGGGGTGGTTTTTAGTAATTTGTAAATCATTGATTTTCTCGACAAACCTACAAGGATAGGTAATTCTAAAGATTTTAGTAAATCTAAATTTTTAAGTAAGCCATAATTTTGGTCAATATTTTTAGAGAATCCAAATCCAGGATCTATAATTATATCATTGACTTTAGCAGTTCTGACAGCTTCTATTTTTTTTGAAAAGTAGTAAAGTATATCTATTAGTAAGTTCTTGTATTTATTTTGTTTCATCATGTTGTTAGGCATACCTTTCATATGCATCATCACGTAAGGAGCATTATGTTTGTAAGCAATTTTTAATATATTAGAATCATATTCACTAGCTGTTATATCATTAATAATTGAAGCACCAGCATTTAAACATTCATCTGCTATGGTACTTCTGAAGGTATCAATAGATAAATTTGCTTCTGGAAATTCGGTAGCCAATAATTCAACAATACCAATTATTCTGCTTTTTTCTTCATCTTCAGATATATGAGTTGCTCCAGGCCTTGAACTGTAAGCTCCAATATCAATAAATGTTGCACCATCATTTAACATTTTCTCAGCTTGATTTAATATTTTTTTTTCATTGTTAAACTTGTTTCCATCATAAAATGAGTCTGGAGTAAGATTTAAAACACCCATCACTTTTGGTGATGAAATGTCAATTAATTTTCCTTTACAATTTATGTTCATTTTCATCTGTAGATTATATAAAAATTAATAACTTTTAAAAGTTTAATATTGAATGTTTGAAGTTTAAAAATATTTAAGCGAAATTTACGTAAAATTCATCTTAGTTATGCAAAATACTATAAAACAATATGATTATGTTATTAACCAGTGCAGAGATCTCTTTTCAAAGAAAATGAAAGATTATGGTTCTGCATGGAGGATTTTGAGATTATCTTCATTAACAGATCAAATATTTATTAAAGCACAACGAATAAGAGGTTTACAACAAAATGACACAAGAAAAGTTGATGAAGGTCAATATTCTGAATTTATAGGCATAATTAATTATTCAATAATGGCTCTTATTCAAATTGAGAAAGGTATTGTTGAACATCCAGATTTAAATTTAGATGAATCCTTAGATTTATTTAATAATCACAGTGAATTAACCAAATCCTTGATGGTAAATAAAAACCACGATTATGGTGAGGCTTGGAGGGATATGAGAGTTAGTTCATTGACAGATTTAATTTTACAGAAGCTTTTAAGAGTTAAACAAATTGAGGATAACAAAGGAGAGACCTTGGTAAGTGAAGGCATTGATGCGAATTACCAGGATATTGTTAATTATGCTGTTTTTGCTCTAATACATTTAAAAAAATAATATATGAAGTACCTAGTTAATATTTCGAGAATCCTCGTTGGTTTATTATTTATATTCTCAGGTTTAATAAAAATTAATGATCCTGTTGGGTTTTCTTTTAAACTTGAGGAGTATTTTGGACCTACAGTCTTTAATATTGACTTTTTACTGCCCTATGTATTGCCATTGGCTATATTTATCGTGGTTTTAGAAGTTTTATTAGGGGTATTTCTCTTGGTTGGATTAAAAAAAGAATTCACTATTTATAGTCTTTTTGCAATGATAGTCTTCTTTACTTTTTTAACTTGGTATTCTGCTTATTTTAATAAGGTTACTGACTGTGGATGTTTTGGTGATGCTATTAAATTGACACCCTGGGAATCCTTTACCAAAGATGTAATACTACTAGTTTTAATCGTTATAATTATGATTGGCTTAAAGTATATTAAGCCGCTTTTTAATAATAAATTATTATATATTTTCCCATCAATTTCTTTGATTTTATGCATATTAATTGTTAATCAAGTACTATCTCATTTACCATTAATTGACTTTAGACCTTATAAAGTGGGAGCTAACATTATTGATAATATGGTGATTCCTGAAGATTCAAAAAAAGCGGTATTTAGATATGATTGGCTTTTTAATATTAATGGAGAAAAGAAAGTAATATCAACATCCGGTAATTTTCCAGATTCGGAAGGAACTTTTGTCTCTGTAGATACAGAACTTATTGAAGAAGGCTATGAACCTCCTATCCTTGACTTTTCAATGGAATTAGGAGATATTGATTATACAGATGTGCTTATGAAAGAACAAAAACTAATAATTTTTGTTTTTTATAATATTTCAAAAACAAATAACGATGCGATAGTTGGTTTGAAAGAGACTGTTGAGTTAGCTGTTATAAATGATTACAAAGTAATTGGACTTACCGCATCTGGAGAAATTGACGTTAATAGTTTTGAATCTGAAAATGACATTGATATTGATTTTTATTTTTGTGATGAAACTGCACTAAAAACCATAGTTAGATCTAATCCTGCTGCAATAAAATTACATGAGGGTACAATTATTCAAAAAACTCATTGGAATGATTTTCAAGCATTAAATTTAACTAACCTCTAAATGTACTTACTAAATAAATTTTTATATTCTATAATTACTTTATTTGGTGTTGTTACTGTTATCTTTTTTCTCTTTAGTGTTTTACCTGGTGACCCTGCACAAATGATGTTAGGTCAGAACGATAATTCAGAGCAGCTTATTAATATCAAAAAAAAATATGCTTTTGATAAACCTGTTAGTGAGCAATACTTACTTTATTTAAATGATTTGTCTCCCCTTTCAATTCACTCTAAAAATATTGATGATTATACTTTCTTGGTAAAGAATAAATATAATCACAAGACTATTTTTCAAACTAACTCAAGTGTTTTTGTTATCAAATTCCCTTATTTAAGAACATCTTTTACTAAACAAGGTAAAAATGTTAGTGAAATTATTAAAAACACACTTCCCAACACACTTATTTTAGCAATCTCTTCAATTTTTATTGCTATAGTTATTGGAATTTTATTTGGTATTATTTCTGCACTTAATAAAGATAGATTTATTGATAATTTCATTCAATTTATTAGTACAGTAGGAATGAGTGTGCCATCATTTTTTAGTGCAATAATATTTGCCTGGGTATTTGGTTTTATTTTAAATGAATATACGAATCTAAATATGACAGGAAATATTTATGAGCTTGATGATTTTGGAGAAGAATACATATTTAAGTTAAAAAATCTAATTCTTCCATCAATTGTATTAGGAATTAGGCCACTTGCAGTTATTAGTCAACTAATGAGAAATGAATTATTAGATGTTTTGTCTCAAGATTATATAAGAACGGCAAGATCTAAAGGGCTTACTGAATACCAGATTATTAAATTTCATGCTTTAAAAAATTCTTTAAACCCAGTAATAACTGCAATTTCAGGATGGTTTGCCTCTATGTTAGCCGGTGCAGTCTTTGTTGAATATATATTTGGTTGGAATGGCTTAGGTAAAGAGATAGTAAATGCCTTAAATACATTAGATTTGCCAGTAATTATGGGTTCTGTACTTGTAATAGCTTTTATGTTTATTACAATTAATATTATAGTTGATTTCGTATATAGACTTTTAGACCCTAGAGTTAAATTAAATTAAAAAATAAAAAAATGACAAGAAAAAAAATTGTAGCAGGAAATTGGAAAATGAATAATGGTTTACAAGAAACAGAAATTTTAATAAATGAATTACTAGCAGAAACTAACCACTCTGGGTGTGAAGTTATGGTTGCGCCTTCATTTGTAAGTCTAAAAACTGCAATAGATTCTTTAAACGATAATGATATTGAAGTAGTTTCTCAAAATGTACATCAAAGTAATGATGGAGCTTATACTGGTGAGGTTTCTGCAAAAATGTTGTCAAGTATTGGAATTAAGACTACAATAATTGGTCACAGTGAAAGAAGAGAGTATTTTAGTGAAACACATGAAATATTAAAAAATAAAGTTGATATTTCACTGCAAAACTCTATCAAAATTATCTTCTGCTTTGGTGAAGAATTAAAGGACAGAAAAACTAATAATCATTTCAATATTATATCTAATCAAATTTCAGAATCTTTATTTCACCTAAGCTCCTCAGACTGGGATAATATTATTTTAGCATATGAACCGATTTGGGCAATAGGAACCGGAGAAACAGCAAGCTCGGATCAAGTTCAAGAAATGCATAGTTTTATAAGGAATTTTATTGGACAAAAATATAGCAATGAATTAGCACAAAAAATATCTATTTTATATGGTGGTAGTGTAAAGCCTAATAATGCAAAAGAAATATTTTCAATGACAGATGTTGATGGAGGGTTAATTGGTGGAGCTTCATTAAAATCTAAAGATTTCTTTTCAATCGTAAACTCATTTTAATGTCTGAGAGACTTTTTGTTTGTTATGACTTCAAAGTTGACCCCCTATATCCAGGTTGTGAAATTTTAATAGCTCAGTTAAGTCAATTAGGTTTTGATAGTTTTCAAGAAAATAATGATGGTATTTCCGCATATATTGACTCTACTATATTGTCTTCTGTGCGTGTTGAAGATATTCAAATTTTAAATTCAATTGAGTTTGATATATCCTTCGAATTTTATAATGTTAAAAAGCAAAATTGGAATATTAAATGGGAAAGTAATTTTGAACCTATTTATGTAGATAAAACTTGTTGTGTTCGAGCTCCATTTCATAAAAAAAGTAATTATAAATATGACTTAGTTATTGAGCCAAAAATGAGTTTTGGTACTGGGCACCATGAAACTACATCAATGATGATAAGCTTTATTTTAGCGAATAGTTTTTCTAATTCATCAGTCTGTGACATTGGTAGTGGTACCGGAGTTTTAGCAATTTTAGCAGAAAAAAGAGGTGCAAATAGAATTGATGCGATTGATATTGATAACTGGTGTTATTTAAATTCTATAGAGAATATCGAAAGAAATAACTCTAAAAACGTTAATGTTTACGAAGGGGAAGTTCATAAGTTAATGCAGTTTACTTATGATAACATTTTTGCTAATATTAACTTAAATGTATTGTTAGTTGATATACCTATCTATTCTACAATGTTAAATACTGGTGGACTACTTTATCTGAGTGGATTTTATAAAAAAGATATTAAAAGTATCGAAAAAGTCGCAGAAATTTCTAATCTTTCTTTGGTCGATTCTAAAGTTAAAAATCAATGGGTTGCTTTAAAATTTGCTAAAACAAATCGCTAGCTAGCACATTGTGCAAAAGAGCTGTAGCAACTTTCATTTAGATTACTTTTTTTTATTGCTCCAAAACCTCCAGCAACATCAATTAAGTTTTCAAATCCTTTTTGTTTTAGAATAGAAATAGCAATTACTGATCGATACCCACCAGCACAATGGACATAAATATCATCTTCTTTATCAATATCATCCAATTCATTTTTAATATTACTTAAGGGTATGTTTTGACTTGCTTCAATATGATTATTATTGTATTCAGAAACTTTTCTAACATCTAAAATATTAATTTTATTAACTTTTAAAGTGTCTACAAATGAAGTAGCTGAAACTGATTTAAGGGTTGATATTTTATTTTTGTTTTTCTTCCAAGTTTTAAATCCTCCTTTTAAATATCCAATGCAGTTGTCATATCCTACTCTCGAGAGTCTTGTTATAGCCTCGGTTTCTTTTCCAAGTGGGGTTATTAAAAGAATCTTTTGATTAATGTCTTTAATTAAAGTTCCAACCCATGGGGCAAATGTGCCATTTAATCCAATAAAAAGTGAATTAGGGATGTGTCCATCTATAAAGTCTTTTTGATTTCTAACATCTAAAATTATTGTATCATTACTTTCTGAAAGTAATTCAAAATCATTGATTTCTAAAGGAACTAAATTTTTCTCTAAAACTGTTTCAAAATCAACATACCCCTCTTGGTTAAGTTTTACATTTAATGGAAAATATGTTGGGGGTTCAGGTAAATTGTCAGTAAGTTCTTTTATGAAAGCAACTTTTGAGAAGGAGCCATTAAGCGCATAATTGATTTTTTTTTGATTAGCTAAAGTGTCAACAGTTTCTTTCATCATATTTTTACCACAAGCTGATCCAGCTCCATGACCTGGATAAACCATTAGTTCGTCTGAAAGTGGTTTAATTCTATTGTTAACAGACTCATATAAAATGCCTGCAAGTTCCTCTTTTGAAACACCCATATATCTTTGAGCTACATCAGGAATACCAACATCTCCTAAAAATAGAGTATCTCCTGTAAATATGCTGTGATCTTTTCCGAATTCATCTTTTAGTAAATATGTAGTGCTTTCTAAAGTATGACCGGGAGTATGAATTGCTGTTAAAGTTATTTTGCCAATTTTAAACTGATCATTATCATTGGCTATTATTGCCTCAAAATCAGGATCTGCATTTGGTCCATATACAATTGATGCACCTGTTTTTTTGGCAAGGCTTAAATGTCCACTAACAAAATCAGCATGGAAATGTGTTTCAAAAACATATTTAATCTTTGAATTCGATTTTTTAGCTAATTCAATATATTCGGAAATTTCCCTGAGTGGATCAATTACTGCAGCTTCTCCATCACTTTCAATATAATAAGCTCCTTGAGCTAGGCATTTTGTATATATCTGTTCAATTTTCATAGTCTAATTTATGCAATGCAAATATAATATTCTATTAGGTAAAATAATAAATAATAATAGCTCCAATAATAAGGCCTTTAAAAAAAGAGACCCACAATGCTGTATAACTACTTATTTTCCAATAGTCTAAACTTTTTTTTACCATTTTTTTATGCCAATCGAAGAAAATCATATTTTGTAAATTTTTTTTCTAACTTTTAATATAACAATTCCTAATGAAATATATATAATTGTTTTCCAGATAGTTGTTCCAGAGCCAATAGTCATAACTGCGATACTAAATAGTTCAAGGTCTACCTCACCAGCCCATATAAAACATATAATAGCTAATATTAACATTAAAATAGATAGTAACTTTTTCATTTTTTTCATTTTATTTGAATAATCTAATTTAAGGATTAATTAATTTAGTATTTAATGGATCTAAAGATATTTCATATTGATGCCTTTGTTAGTGAATTTTGCAAAGGGAGTACCGCATGTATTGTGCCTTTGGATGATTGGCTTCAAGATATAGATCTTTTAAAAATAAGTAGAAGAAATTCTGTTCCAGAAACTGCATTTATAATTATAAAAAAAAATAAAGTACTACTAAGATGGTTTACCCCTGAGATTGAAATGGATTTATGTGGTCACGCCACTTTAGCTGCTGCACACTGCTTAATAAATGAACTTAAATATAATTCTGATAAAATTATATTTGAAACTTTAAGTGGGATGCTTGAAGTACACGTGAAAAAAAATGTATATCAATTAAACTTTCCATCTAGAATTCCTTTACAAACTACACTTCCCAATATAATAAAAAAAGCTATTAGTATTCAACCAAAATTTGTTTTAAAGTCTAGAGATTACATTTTAGTTTATGAATGTGAATCTGATATCAAAAATATTTCTGTAGATAAAAAAATATTAGATCAAATAAATCTTGACCCTGGGGGTGTATGTGTCACATCTGTAGGAAATAGTTCTGATTTTGTTTCAAGATTTTTTACACCACAATCTTCAATATTAGAAGATCCAGTTACAGGATCTGCGCACTGTTCATTGGTCCCTTACTGGGCTGCTATTTTAAAAAAACACACTTTGAAAGCTCTACAAATATCAGACAGAGGTGGATTATTAATTTGCGAAAACAAAGGAAAAAGAGTCACCATTGGTGGTAAAGCTATTACATTTTTTAAAGAAAAATTGAGTTTAAAATCAATCTTATAAAAAGTATCTGTTTTATTTGGATTTGTTCTAAATAAACATAATTTTGTCTCTTTAATAATTTAAAAATTTAATCAGATGAAAAGAGTTATAATATTTATATCGACGATTTTAGTTTTGTCAAGTTGTGGTGAGACTTCTAAGGAGTCTGATGAAATTAATTTATACAGTCAAAGACACTATAAAGTTGATGAACAACAATATGAAGCTTTTGAAAAAGAAACTGGAATAAAAGTCAATGTTGTAAAGGCTAATGCTGATGAACTTATAGAGCGTCTTAAAAATGAAGGTGATAATAGTCCAGCTGATTTATTTATTACTGTAGATGCTGGTAAACTTCAAAAAGCAAAAGATTTAGATTTACTTCAAAAAATATCTTCACCAATAATTAATCAAAATGTTGATATTGACTTAAAAGATGTTAATGGATACTGGATACCAATAACCTATAGAGCTAGGATTATAGTTTATAGTAAAGAAAGAGTAAATGTTGGTGAATTATCTACATATGCTAATTTAACCAATGAGAAATGGAGAAATAAAGTTTTAGTTAGATCTTCATCTAACGCATACAATCAAGCTTTGTTATCCTCAATTGTAGCCAATAGAGGGGAAGAAGCAGCTACAAATTGGGCTAGTGAACTTGTTAAAAATTTTGCTAGAGACCCTAAAGGAAATGATAGAGATCAAGTAAAGGCTATTACAGCTGGACAAGGAGACCTTGCTATAGTAAATTCATATTACATTGGACTTTTACTTTCATCAGAAAATGATGAAGAAATAAAAGCGGGTAATTCTGTTGGTGTCTTTTTCCCTAATCAGGGTGAAGAAGAATCAGGAAGTCATATTAACGTTTCTGGAATTGGGTTGGCTAAGAACGCTCCTAACAAAGAAAATGCGATTAAATTAATGGAATTTTTAACAAGTGAGTCTGCTCAAAAAACTTACACTAATACTAGTTATGAATATCCAGCTAATCCAAACGTAGAGCCAAACGAAATTGTAAAAAAATGGGGCTCTTTCAAAAAAGATATTCTAGATTTGAACCAATTGGGGGTTTTTAGAAATAGAGCCATTGAAATATTTGATAAATCAGGTTGGAAATAATAAAAAAAATTGTTCAATTAGAACATAAGAGATGGATTATTGGTAGTAGTTTAATAGCTTTATTCCTACTTCTACCTATAATATTTCTTTTTAGTAATATTTTTGAAATTGAACAAACCGCTTTTGTTTATTTATGGAAAAACCTTCTTTTAGATTATAGTTTTAATACATTTTATTTAATAGCTATAACTAGTTTTTTTGCTTTATTATTTGGCATTTTTCCAGCATGGTACGTTAGTAATTATAAATTTAAGTTTAGAGTATTTTTTGATATAGCTCTATTTTTACCATTAGCAATTCCAACATATATAATGGCCTTTACTTACAGCGATCTGTTAAGTTATACCGGTCCATTTCAATCTTTTCTACGAAATAATTATCCTGATCTTTCAGATATATTCAATAAGGATTATTTACAGATAGAAATTTTAGGAATTATATTAGGTTTAGCATTATATCCATATGTATATACAGCCTCCAGAGTTTCTTTTAGTCTGATTGGTTCAACATACATAAATATGTCTAAAAATCTAGGTCTTTCTTCAACAAAACTATTCTTTAAGGTTATTATTCCACTGTCAAAACCTGCAATTTTTTCTGGTTTATTTTTAGTTATTATGGAAGTTTTAAATGAATATGGGGCTGTAAAATATTTTGGTGTTAATACCTATACAACAGGAATTTTTAGAGCATGGTTTTCAATGGGGAATGAAAATACCGCCATTCAGCTTGCGTGCCTACTTATCTTTATAGTTTTTACAATTTTGTTTTTAGAAAAATTAAGTCATAAAAAATCTAAATTTTATTACTCTGCAAATTCAAAAATAGAAAAACTAAGTATTCCAACTGCTGATAAATTTATATATATATACAGTCTATGTTCTCTTCCCTTTATATTAGGTTTTTTAATACCATTTTTTTACATACTAAACAATAGTATTCTCAATATTAAAAATATTGACTTTTCCAGATTAATAGACCTTAGTCTAAACTCAATACAAGTTTCAACAATTTCGACTGTTTTAATAATTGTCACAGCATTACTATTTCTTTATGTTGAAAAAATATCTAAACTAAAATTTAACACATTTATTAGTCAAGTTACATCTTTAGGATATGTTATCCCTGGAGCTGTAATAGGTTTGGGGGTTATTTTGTTATTTACTAAAATACCATTGCTTAATTCTTATTCCTTAGTTGGATCATTCTATGTTTTAATTTACGCATATGTTTTTCGTTTTCTAGCTGTAGGGAAATCTCCAATTAAATCTAGTCTTGAAAAGCAACCTGAATCATATGATGAAACTGCTAAAACACTTGGGTTAGGACCATTTAAAATACTTCAAAGAATTCATTTTCCAATTAATAGACTTGCGCTAATAACTGCATTTATTGTTACCTTTGTTGACTTATTGAAAGAATTACCAATAACATTAATTTTAAGGCCATTTAATTTTGATACCTTGGCAACACAAACCTATGAGTTTGCTATTGAGGAGATGATGTTAGAGTCAAGTAGTTATTCGTTGGCTATTATTTTAATTGGTAGTGTTATGTTGGTTTTTTTAAAATATGTTATTAACAAACAGATAAATGCATCTTAAAGTAACTAATCTTGTAAAGTTTTATAATAAAAAAGAACCTCTTATTGAGTCTTTAAATTTCTCAGTTGAAAAGGGTGAAATAGTTTCTTTTTTAGGCGAAAGTGGAGTAGGTAAAACAACTTTCTTAAAATGCATTTCAGGTTTGGAAAATATAAATTCAGGATCTATAGTTTTAAATAACAAAACTCTTAATGATAAAGATTTTTTTGTTCGACCCCAGGATAGAAAAATAGGTTTTGTTTTTCAGGATTATCCACTTTTTCCTCATTTAAATTTAAAAGATAATATAATTTTTAACCTTGATAAAAAGTATATTAAAAATTTAGAATACATGTTGTCTTTGACAAATTTATCTTCTTTAGTCGATAGGTTTCCTCATGAACTTTCAGGTGGTGAGCAACAAAGAGCATGTATCGCTAGAGCATTAATTAGAGAGCCCGATTTATTGCTGTTAGATGAGCCATTTAGTAATTTAGATGTAGCTATAAAGCATTCGATAAGAGATGAGATTTATCAAATTATAAAAACTACTAAAACTACGACAATATTAGTAACTCATGATATTAATGATTCTCTTAATATCGCTGATAAAATATTAGTATTTAAAGCTGGTAAACTTCAACAATATAGCGATCCAGTTGAGATGTATTGTAAGCCAGCAAATTGCTATTGCGCAAGAATACTAGGTAATATCAATAAGTATGATATGGATACTAAGTCTTACTATATTAGACCTGAAAAGATAAATATCGTTGAAAAATCTGACATTAAACTTGTAGTAGAAAAGTCATTGTTTCAAGGTAAAGAGTATAATATTACTGCTAAGCATGGACAAGAAAATTGGAATTTATTTAGCTCTGTACCTTTCAAAAAAGATGAGGTCATTTGTGTAAGTTTTGAAAAAGAAGATTTGATTTATTTCCCACCTAATTGTCTTAACTATTTTTGATATTATTTAAAATTTAAGCTGTAAAGTTATGTAGTAATTGCGTGGTGGAGAAGGAATAATTCCAGGCCCTGGATAACCTGTTGCTCGTCTTACAAAATAATGATTGTCTAAAATATTATTTATTCCAAATTCTAATTTATAGTTTTTAAGTTTATATGATGAAGAGAAATCCAATATGTCATAAGCTGGAATTTGACCTATAACCCCACTTAAATTACTTTCAACAGAATTAGATGAATCAGTAAATTGATTAGAAAGATAGGTGTATTGAATATTTAACAAAAGATTTTTGTATCCAATTTTTGCTCCAGTTTTTATATTTAGCTTTGGGACAAACTCTAACCTCTTTCCTGTAATTCCATTGATTTCTGACTTAATATATTCTGATTCAATTACTGAAGTGTTTATAAAGTAATTAAAAATGAAATTATTATCTCGTATAAATATTTTGTTTAGATTAAAATCTATAATAGACTCCACTCCAAAAATTACTGCATTTCCAACATTTCCTCTTTGACTTTTTATATTTCCGTCATCAGAAACGATTTGAGTAAAACCAATCCTATCATTGTAAAATAAGTGAAAGAGGCTAATATCATATGAAATCAATTTTTTATTATTTCCTCTAATACCTAGATCCACTGTATGTCCTTTTTCATCAGAAATATTTGGATCTATTACAAATGCAGGATTAAAAATACTGATATCCGAAAAAGTCACAGACCTGTAATTTTGTGATGCATTAGCATACATTTCTATGTATTTATTTGGTTTGTAACTACTACCCAGCCCAAATAATAAAAAAGATCTGTTTCTAATTTTATTTTCAAAAACTGTATTGTCATATATGACATTTCCTGCATTATCAAAATTAATCTGACTATAGTATCCATCACTTTCTGTTCTTATGTTTTCATATCTAATCCCTGGAGTTAGAGAAATTTTGTCTGAAATATAAAATATATTTTCTGTGAATAGTGATATATTCTGATTAGGGTATTTATAATTAGATTGATTGTTGTAGTACGGATAGTCTTGGTATTGGAAGTCAAAATTAGGACCGAATCCATCAGTTCCTGGACCTTGAACAGATGAGTTATCAGATTTATAATATTTAAGACCAAACAAGAATATAGATTTCTTGTTCAGAAAATTATAATTGTGCAATATTCGAGATTCTAAACCGTAATTATTAAAATCACCTTTAATTAAATCTCTCTCTTCACCCGAATCTATTTGATCAACTCGATTGTATCTAATCCCTAAAGCATTTCTTTGTGAATTTAATCCGAAAAAGTTTAATGTGAAATTTGTTTTTTCAGAAAATTTATGATCTAATTTTATATTGTAAAGAAGCCATTTCAATTCAAACCAATTTCTTGATCTATTAGACTGAAATGGATCTTGATTAAACATATTGTCAGAAAGACCACCAGATTGTTGAGCCAAATAAGTAAGATAACTTACTTCGGATGATAGTTTTGTTTTTTGATTAAAATCATATGCTAAAAATAAATGTGAGTTTGTTGAATCGTAACTTGAATTATCTCTAAAACCATCTCCTTTTTTACTATTTACATATGCGTAATAGCTTAATTTTTTATTCGTTCCACTAACACTTGTAAAGTTAGTATACAGGCCATTGCTTCCTAGTGTATTTCTAGAAATAACCTCCATAAATTTATTTTTTACTGGTTTTTTTATTATAAAATTTACAAGACCACCAAATTGTGTTCCATATTGTAGTGATGCGGCCCCCCTTACAATTTGAATTTCTTCAAGAGCTTCAGCTGGAGGAGAATAATAACTTTCAGGATAGCCTAAAACATCAGCACTCATGTCATATCCATTTTGACGTGTATTAAAGTTTGATGTTCTATTTGGATCTAAGCCTCTTCCTCCTACATGAATTTGCAAGCCTGCATCATCATTTTGAAAAATATTTAACCCAGCTATCTGACTATAAATTTGCCTAGAATTGTTTGAGGCTAGATTAGCCATTGATTGATTGACAAGAACAACTTCAGATTTTTTACCAGCATAAATAGATGTGCCAACGACGTCATTTAATCTTTTTAATTCAAAAGTTTTTCTATTTATCGAGGTCACGAGAACTTCAGAAAGTTCTTCAACTGAAGCTGGAAAAACTATGTCAATATTATAATCATTTTCTAATGAAATTTGTTTTTCAATAAAGGGTCTTCCTTCAATTGAGTAATATAGACTTAATGATTTAGAATCAGAATAAAATTCGTAATAGCCTTTTGAGTCTGAGACTGCAACTAAACCAATATCGTCATCATAAATATTTACATTACTTATTGTTGTATTAGAGCCTTCTTCAGTGATAATTCCAAAAACTTTATTACTTGCATTGGAATATATTGAGAGTAAGCTTACAAAAATAAATATTCTAAAAACCCTTAATTTCATCATCTATTGGAATTATCCATTTTTTATTTTTAAAAGATTCTTTCTCTTTGTAAAGATCTACTTCAGAATTTATAAACCGTTTGTTAGTTCTTCCGTTTAATGACACATAACTTTCTGCATAAACTTCAACTCTACCATAACCTTTAGACATATAATAATCTCCTAAATAGTGAGCATATTCTAAGATAAAGTCTGGTTGAAAACTCATTTGCTTTTCTTGAAAGGAAGTTAAAAACTCTTCGTTATTTACATAAAAGTAAGATTCGCTGTTTTTACTTTTAATTTTAAAAGTTGTGTAACCTATTTTCTCAACCAACATAACTCTCCAGGAAAATCTATAACCTTCCTCGCTCCAAAACAATTCGCTTGGATATAAGAGATATCTAAAGGGTAAAAATAGTTGAATTACAAAAAACACAGAAATTATTGATAATACAATTTTTCTATTTTTTATTGTTATTTTTTGTTCTTTTATATTTTCTTCAATTTTGAATTGTTTTTTAATTGGTTCAATTATTTTTTGAATCCATTTAATTATTTTTTCATGAACAGTATAATCGAAGAATATAAGAGACCCAACTATCATAATGTACGGGAACATTCCAATAGGAAACAGAACCCCAGTAAAAAGATGAAAAAATATTACAAGAAGGAATCCGATTATTCTAGTCCTTTTGTATAATAATAAAAATGGGATAGATAAATCATATAACATACCACCCCAACTCATAAAATAATGAACCCATTCTTGTTGCATAAATGTTTCACCAATTAAAGGAAGGTCATATTTTGAAGGCAACCATAATTTTAAAGGCATAGCATTTAACAACCAATCTGTGTTAATTTTTGCTAAACCAGAGTAAAAATATACAATTGAAAGTAATAGTTTAATACAATCAATTGACCATTTAGGAATTTCTTTGTAGCTTTTTTTTCTTAAAATATTATCTAATGAAAAATATGCATTAGCAGGCAAAAAAATCATTAAAAAACTTAGAATACTTATAAAGTAATAATGATTTAAATATGTTGTTTTATCTATTAATTCTATGTAGGTAAATGATAAAAAAAACAAAATCATGGAAAGTCTATATTTATAACCAATTGTTATAAAAATTGAGCTAATTATACAGATTACAAATAATATGTACGTGAAATCTCCCAAATCTCTAACCCATTCAAATCCATAGTATTTAAAATGAAATTTAGGCTCTATGTAAAGTGTGTAGATCCATCCTTTATTCCAAAACCTTAGTATACTATATAGCATCATTAAACCAAACCCAATTCTAAAAACAGCTAAAGGGCTAGCATTGGTGTATGAATTTATATAACTATTAATTTTCGAATTCATGTTTAAAAAAAAAGACTCTCTATTATAGATAGAGAATCTTAAATTAAATTTGTTTTGTTTAATATGATTTAATCACCATCTGCATCAACATAGTCAGTTGGGATTTGTAAAACAGAAAGCATATCTGTTTTTAATAAAATAGTTCCTTGTTGAATTGCATCATATGTTTCAAGAACTTTAATATTATTTGTTAAAATTTGATTATAAAAATTTTCATTAAGATCATTTATTAAATTCTCAGCAATATTAAACTGATCTAATATATCTGTAGATAATTCAGAATACTCTTCAGTTGAAACTTCAGAAATGTATTGTCTTAAACTAACTCCTCCATCTCCGTTGTAAAATTTTTTAATTGCTTGAAAACTTTCTAAAGCTAATGCTTTAGAAATGTTTTGATTGTAAAAAGCCTCAACTTTTTCAGGTAAAGCACCACCTGAAAATACTCCAGCTGGTATACCAAATTTATTTGCTCTAAATCCTTTTTCGTAATAATAGATAAAGTCATTTGTCATTTTATTAACACTAGAAGTAGCGGTATTTCTAACCGAGCCTATAAAGGGATTTCTGTAATTTTGCCAATCTTCTACAATAGGGTAGGTGTTTTGGAGCATTTGATCGATAATTTCGTATATGTGGGATAAATATCGTGAATCAGAATTATATTTTGAAATAATAAGTTCATCGCTAGTTTCTATACCATATAATAAGTAATCAAGCGCAGGAAAACCTTGTGCTGAAAAATTATTACTATTATTAAAATCGGTATTCCCATTTTGAATATTTAACTCAATTTTAGAAGCTGTAGTTGGATAAATATTCATTTTTGATTTGTAATAGGTTTCTTCAGCAAGTCCTATATCAAACATTTCTACATATTGCCATGATAAATAAGCATTTATAAAACTATTTCTTAAATTTTCAAGGTTTTGTTGATTTCTAGAAATAGTAAATGTATTAGCTGATGCCTCTAAGTTTTCTAGTTTATTAGTCAAAGTTGTATAGTAGGGGATAATAAAATTATCTGCCCAATTTGTAAGCATTTCAGATTTTTGTTCCCATACTTCACTAGAATTGTCATCACTGTCAGAACTACAAGAAAAAATTAGTAAAATTAATACAAATGAAGATGAAAATATTTTTTTTATCATAGCTTGCAAATATAAAGAACTCAGTATCTAAATAATGATACTGAGTTCTAAAAAAAAGTTAAAATTAATCAATCATTAAAGTGTTTCCGTAAGCAGCTTTAATTATATCAATCATTCCACTACCATTTGCTATGATATCAGCTTGATTGACATTATGAAAGTCAGCTAAAGATGTGTCTAAAAAACTTTCAACATCTGCTTTAGACATATATGGCTCATCATTACCATTATTAGTAAATTGTAGGCTTAATATAAAACCATAAGCTTCAGAAAGTGAGTGATGAGCTTTAGCAATATTACCAGCTTCAACTTTTACTATGTAATCATTTAAATAATGTATTGCATAGTATCCAATTACTTTAGATAATTCAACTTGAATAATGTCAGCTTGAGCCTCTCTAAGATCGTAATCTCTATTTACAATTGCAGTTCTTCCCATTATAAAAGCATCGTATACAATTTGACCAATACCTGGCTCGTAACCACCTTCAGCATTTACTTTTTTAAAATATTTCATAAGTAAGTTACCTGAACCTGCTGGCGCACTTCCTATAGTATAACCTACGACATCCAAATCACCTTCTTGTCCATATAAATATCCAAATCCTTCATCCCATTTGTGTTCCATATCAGTATAAGGTTTACCATCAGATAATACGCCACTATCGTTGTCATCGATTCTTGATCCAGAATCTAATTGATTTGGATGAATATAATTGTTAACTATTTGATCTAAAGTAAATGCACCAATTAACCCTTTGAAGAATAGCTGATCTAATTCTTGACCTACAGCATTAATTTGGTATGTAGAACCTCCATCAGGAGAAGTAATTGAACCTGGCATGCCTGGAGCTGCATCCATATTCCAGTTTGGCGCTACGTTTGAAGCAAAATCTGTAATATATTGGTTGAATTTATCCTTAGTAGTAGCACTTCCTGATAAAGTAGATGAAGCTGTTTTGCTACCGATAATTTTTGATGTTCCATTTAATAAATCATTAGCAAACCCTGCTGAAGAACCGTCAGATCCATTAAACATTAGGTCTAATCCAGATGCAGTAGATCCAGAGGAGTTTAAAGCTGCATATAATTCATCTGCTTGTTCTAGTCTAGTTGTTTGTCCAGAGTAGCTGATTGTAGACTCTCCATTTCTTTCAAAAGAATATGTTTGTGGAGCTTGAATAGTTGGTATAACCGGATCGTCATTGTCATCATTATCACATGATGTGAATGTGAATGAAATTAGAGCCAAAGGCAATAAAATCATGTAATTTTTCATTGTTTTATGTTTTTTGTTAAATATTAAGCAGCAAATATATTGTAGGATATTATTTTTACAAAATTTATTTAGACTAATTTTAAATAATATTTATAATAATTCTACATAATCTTTATTTTAACCTGTAGATATTAAAAAAAAAATAATAATTTTTATGACTATTTATAAAGTATTAAAATCGATTTCAGATTTATTTAAATAAATTTATATTTGCAATCATATTAAAATTGGCCTCGTAGCATAACTGAATAGTGCACTTGATTACGGCTCAAGAGGTTGTAGGTTTGAATCCTACCGAGGTCACGAAGGGAATAGCAGAAATGTTGTTCCCTTTTTTATTTGTTGTACACTTTCTTTTTAACAAGTTTTAATTTAACCTTTTGAAGTGATGTAAATGTTGAAAAGTAATTACAGATAGTTTAAGTAAAAACTAAATGTTGTAAATTGAGGGTATGAAAAAGCTAATACTACTTTTATTGTTCATCCCTTTAGTCAATTTTATTTAGGCTTTATATAATCAAACTTTTATTTTTTAATCAATATTATATATTCCTATTTGATAATTCTGTTGTATTTTTGTCATCTTCTTTCATATGTGTACTATTATCATATAAAAAGTTTAAAATTTGTAAACTAAATTTACATGACAGGAAAACCAAAAATTACTAGATTCAAAGAAAGTGTTCTTTCAAAATTCCAAATTTATAATAGTATTTTTTTAACACTTCCTTTTGATAGAATTAATAAAACAGGCGTACTCCTTCCATTATTTCACGAGACCTGTTTAAAAGGTTTTAAAAATGGTAATGATCCTTCAAAAATCGTTGAAGATTTTTTTATTAAATACCAAGCTAGAAGATCTAAAAAAAGTCAAATCAATCTTTTATTTAGGTTTATTCAATACATAGAAAGACAAGTTGTTTTGTTTGATGCTATTGAAGATGCTGCATTTCCAGTAGTTAATAACATGGATGGAGTTGGGACAATAAGAAATCTTAAAGAGTCAGCGATAACAGATGATAAAATCCAGGAGTTAAAAAAATATATAGAGGATTTTAATGTTAAAATCGTACTAACAGCTCACCCAACACAATTTTACCCTGATAATGTTTTAGCCATAATAACTGATTTAACAGATGCCATTAAAAACAATAAGTTAATGGATATCAGAAATTATTTAACTCAATTAGCAAAGACTTCTTTTTTTAAATCTCAAAAGCCAACTCCTTACAATGAAGCAGTAAGTTTAATTTGGTACTTGGAAAATGTTTTTTATCACTCGTTTGGTAACACATATAATTACATACAAGAAAATATTTTCAACAATAAGGATTTCAACAATAACTTAATGAGTATAGGTTTTTGGCCAGGTGGAGATAGAGATGGAAATCCATTTGTTACTCCTGAGATAACAATGCAGGTTGCTCAAAGACTAAAACAAACTATTGTCAAAAATTATTACAGAGATATTCGAGAGTTAAAAAGAAGATTAACTTTTAAAGGTCTTGAGGAAAAACTTACTTTAATTCAGGACAAACTACATCATGATATTTTTATTAATAGTGATAATCACAACTTTTCATCTGAAAAATTAATTGAAGACCTTTCAGAAATTAAAGAATTAATTATAAAAGAACATCAGTCATTATATTTGAATTTGGTCGTTAGCTTAATAAATAAGGTTAAATTATTTGGTTCATATTTTGCTTCAATGGATATAAGGCAAGACAGCAGAGTACATAATAATGTATTCAACGAATTAGTAAAATCTTCTATTGAAAATAAATTGGACTTTTTTCCAGAAAACTATTTTGATTTTTCTGAGGCTGAGCAAATCCAAGTTTTATCTAACATCAATGGAAACATTTGTCTTTCTTATTTTTCGGATGAACTAGTATTAAACACTTTGAACACTATTAAGGTTATTAAAAAAATTCAAACTAATAACGGAGAAAAAGCTGCTAACAGGTATATAATTAGTAATAACAAAACTGCATTGAATGTAATGCAGCTTTTTGCGATGTTAAAACTTGTGGCTTTTAATGAAAATTTGTCAGTTGATATTTGTCCCCTTTTTGAGACAATTGAGGATTTAGAAAATGCATCTGATGTTATGGAGGTGTTATATAAAAACTCTGCATATAGTGCGCATCTGAAACACAGAAAGCTTAAACAACATATAATGTTAGGATTTTCTGATGGAACAAAAGATGGGGGGTACTTAATGGCCAATTGGGCTATTTATAAAGCTAAACAAAGATTAACTTCTATTTCTAGAAAATTTAAAATTGATGTTATTTTCTTTGATGGTAGAGGAGGACCACCTGCTAGAGGTGGTGGTAAAACACACAAATTTTATGCTTCATTAGGGCCAAGTATTGAATCTAAAGAAGTTCAACTTACTGTTCAAGGACAAACTATAAGTTCTAATTTTGGAACATTAGATTCTTCAAAATATAATATTGAGCAACTTATGAGTTCAGGAATTTTAAATAAATTAAATGAAACTGATTTAACAATCTCTGATGATTGTTATGAAACGATGGATAATTTATCCAAAATTAGTTTCGATGCATATGTTAAGTTTAAAAGTCATCCAAAATTCCTATCGTATTTAGAGCATATGAGTACTTTGAAATACTATTCAAAAACTAATGTTGGAAGTAGGCCATCAAAAAGAAATTCAGATGACAAGTTGGTTTTTTCAGACCTTAGGGCAATACCATTTGTAGGTTCTTGGAGTCAGTTAAAGCAAAATGTTCCTGGTTTCTTCGGAGTTGGACATGCTATCAAACATTATGATGATTTAGGGCAGTTAAATAAAGTAAAGAAATTATACAAAGAATCAAGTTTCTTTAAAACTTTAATTGAAAATAGTATGATGTCACTTTCTAAATCATTTCTAGATCTAACAAAATATATGTCAGATGATAAAGAATATGGAGATTTTTGGAATATTATATATGATGAGTATAATAATACTTTAGAGATGCTTTATAAGTTAACTGGATCTAAAAAATTAATGAAAGAAGAGCCAGCTGGAAAATTATCAATAGAGGCAAGGGAGTCAATTGTTTTACCGCTTCTAACAATCCAACAGCACGCATTAAAAAAATTACAAGAATTAAAAAAAGATCCTATCAAAAACAGTGATGAAATTATCATTTATGATAAGATTGTTACTAGATCTTTATTTGGTAATATTAATGCTAGTAGAAATTCTGCTTAACTAATTTATATAAAAAAAGCTTCTTTTTAAGGAAGCTTTTTTATTTAGTTTAAAACTACTGTTATTCTGTAGCAGCAGCTAAAGAACGTTTGGCTTGTGTCCATGACACAAGTTTTCCGTCTTTAATTTGATACCACTCTTCAAATATTCCATTTGAACCTGTAAATCTTGCATTAACATATTCACCCCATTTGTCAGATGTTGGTTTAACAGCAAAAGCATAATTAACAGTCCAATTCCATTCTCCACCACCCTCAACGACAGATTTTTGATAATCAGCTTCTATCATTTCAACAAAAGCATCTGCACCAGTTAAAACTCTTCCGTCTTCTAATGATAATTCAGCTTCATCAGAAACCAATGATTTTATCATTTCGTAATCTCTTTTTTTCCAAGCTCTGTCAATAGTCATTACTAAATCTACAGACTCTTGACTTCCCATAGTAACTTGTTCACCTTCAGTAGAAGTAAACCCATTAGAAACAACTTCACAGTTTTGCTCAACGTTATTACAAGAAAATGTAAGTAACACAAGCGAGAATAATAATAAATAATTTTTCATAATAATATTTTTAGTTAGTTCGCAATGTATAAAAAATAGTACTAAATTTATTTTTTAAATCTTTTTTAAAAATAAAACATCATGAAAAAAATTTACTTAATAATGTGCATCCTTGGAATTGCATTACCCTATTACCACCTAATATTATTCCTTTCTTCAAACGATTGGTCTATGAGCGGATTTTGGACCGAAATGTTTTCTTCACATCCAAATTCAATGATATCAATGGATCTGATAGTCTCAGCTACAGCTTTTTTAATTTTTCTTTTACATCAATCCAAAACAAAAAAAATTAACCCAACAAAATACTTATTTTGTTTATGTATTGTCGGTTTTTCTCTAGCTCTACCTCTTTACCTTTATGATAATTATGATAAAAAGTAGTTTTTCATTTTGACTAATTATTAAATTTTATTATTCTATTTCTTTAATATATTTGTATTTATTAATTAAACATGTTAAATACATTTTTTTTTGGCTATTTATCTAAAAAATTCAAAATACTTTTTAGAGCAGCTACCCTTTTAGATTTCTTTATATATGTTTATATATTTAAGAATTATTTCAATTTATTGGGAAATAGCTTTGTATTTGATTTGACATTTGTTCTGGCTTATTGCATATTCGTTGCATTTATAAGTTGGTTGTTAAAATTTTTGATATCAAAAGATAAATTTTAAAATATTTTTATGTGGAATAAAACTCAATCTTACGGTAAAACTATATTATTTGTTTTTGCTATTGTTCTGTTTCTAATTGGAGTTTCAAATTTCAGTGATCAAACTGATTTGTTTGACCCATTTAATGAACCTTCTCAATATTATTTTACATCTACTTTTTTAATAATGTTTTTTCTATGGAAGACTAACTATTTTACTAGAAACAATTAATCTAATGTGGAATAAAATTATTTATAGATGTAGTAAATTTTCCGCTAACGGTATATACTTTGATATTAATTGTAACAAAAAGTATTCTTTTAGAATTCGACTACTTTAACTTTTTATATATGAGACTTGATAAATATTTATGGTCAATAAGATTTTTTAAAACAAGAAGTATTGCTACTGACTATTGTAAAAAAGGTCATATTAAAATGAATGACCTAAGTTGTAAACCTTCTAGAGAGGTATACATAAATGATTTTTTTTCAATAAGAAAAAATCAAATTAATTATAAAATACAAGTTCTTGGCATTCCAGAGAGTAGAGTAGGAGCTAAGCTTCTGTATTTATACATGAAAGATTTAACTCCAATTGAGGAGTTTCAAAAGAATGAATTATTGAAATATTCAAAAGATTATTACAGAAAAAAAGGTACAGGCAGACCAACTAAAAAGGATAGAAGAGATATTGATGATTATTATGACGCTTCATCATGAATTATAAAATTATCATGTAATCTCTGCTTTATTATTTGAATAATTCTTTTATTTATTTCTGTTTTATATTTGAAGTAAATTTCAATTTCGTTTTCTTCTAAATGGCCTATTATACTACCTATTAGAATATTTTTAAAATTTATATCCTTTGTCAATATAGTATTAATTTTATTTTCCTGAACTTCAGCTTTGAGTGTATTGAATTTAATTTTATTGTTTTTTATATAATTTTTAAAAAACGCAACTAATAAATTATTTTGCATTTTTATTATAGGTCTTAGTACTTCATTCTGAAACCTCTCAATATCAGAAGTATTTGAATTTATTAAGTTTATTAAATTTGGTCTTACTTTACTATTCATTTGTTAAGTTAAATTAAAATTAGATGATTTAGATTTATTTGGCCTTGGGTTTTAAAAATTAAAATTACAAAATAGTCTGCTATTATTTTACTCGAAGGCTGGCGTTTGTCAGATTTGATTTTTTAATAAATGTTAAAGAATTGTTAATAAAAATGACTCATATTTCACTAAAAGTAATGTGTTACTTTCTAAATTTAATGGACTAATTAACTATTAACTAACAAAACACACAAAATGAAAAATTCAAACTTTTTTTTAATCTTGTTTTTTACTTGTACGATGGCTATATCACAGGTAACGACATCTGGTATCAAAGGAAGTGTCTCAGATGAGACTAATTCTGAATTACCCGGCGCTAATGTAATCGCTGTACATAATCCCACTGGCACCACCTATGGTGCAGCTACTAATATTGATGGTAGATTTAATTTGGTTAACCTAAGAGTTGGTGGGCCATATACAATCACTATTAGTTATGTTGGTTATAAAGATCAAACTTTTACAGATGTATTTCTTAATCTTGGTCAAGCTGAAAGTGTTTCACTAAGCTTAGTTCCAGACTCTGAACAACTAGACGCTGTAGTTATTCAAGGAAATACTTCTAGAAGTGTTTTTAGTAGCGAAAGAACTGGTGCTGAAACCAGCGTTGGTCGTAGAGAATTAACTACTTTACCTTCTATTACAAGATCTGCAGCTGATTTTACAAGATTAGAACCAACTGCAAGTAATGGTTCTTTTGGAGGTAGAAATGATCAATTTAACAACTTCTCTTTAGACGGAGCGATATTTAACAACCCTTTCGGCTTAGATGCTGCTACACCTGGAGGTCAAACTGATGCTCAGCCAGTTTCTTTAGATGCAATTGATCAAATTCAAGTTTCAACTGCACCATATGATGTTACTCAATCTGGATTTACTGGAGCAACAGTTAATGCCGTAACTAAAAGCGGATCTAATGAACTCAAAGGAACTATTTATAATTTCATGAGAAATGAAGATCTTACAGGTTCTAAAATTAATGGAGAAGATATTTTTGTTCCAAAACTATCACAATCTCAAAGAGGATTTAGTTTAGGTGGGCCAATTATTAAAAACAAATTATTCTTCTTTACAAACTTTGAACAAGATCAAAGAGAAGATTTAGGTCAATCTTGGTTACCTAATAGAGGCACTGGCTCGATTAACGAATCAAGAGTTGACGAGAGTGATTTAATGTTAGTTCAAAACACTTTATTAGGTATTGGATATGATCCAGGTGCTTACGAAGGGTTTATGCACGAAACTGAATCATCCAAGGGAATATTCAAATTGGACTGGAATATTGATGAAAAGAATCAATTAGCCGTAATTTATAATTGGCTAGATGCTTCAAAAGAAAAGCCTGCTCACCCTACTGCTTTAGGATTTAGAGGTCCTAATGCATCAGTTTTACAATTTGAAAATTCTGGTTATCAGATAAATAACAAGTTAAATTCGGTTCAAGTAGAACTTAATTCATCAATTTCTGATGCAGTTTCAAATAAATTCCAAGCTGGATACTCGCATTTTGAGGATTTTAGAAATCCAATGTCATCTCCAATGCCAGCAATTACTATTCAAGATGGAGCAGGTTCAAACTATATTATTGCTGGACATGAGCCATTTTCAATAAACAATGTTTTAGATCAAAAGGTTATTCAATTCTCAAATAATTTAACTTACACAAAAGCTAATCATACGTATACGTTAGGTTTTTCCTTTGAAAAATTTGAATTTGACAATTCATTTAATTTAGGAGTTTATGGGTATGGAAATGAAAATGGTTATGTGGGTGCCTTTGGAGCGTTTGCTTCTGTTGACGACTTTGTTGCAGCTGGTAATAACGGTTTATTATCCGAAGCTTTAGCAAATGCTCAAGCAGTAGCTGATGCAGATACTTGGTCTTTAGCTGAAACTAATGTCGGTCAATTAGCTTTTTACTTACAAGATGAGTGGGATGTTAATGACGACTTTAAATTAACTTACGGTTTAAGATTAGACAAACCTTTATACTTTGATACTGATGAGAAAGCTCAAGATGTAATTGATGGTACTGGTGATTATGCACCAAACACACCTTATGTTAATCCTAATGATGGTACTGTTCAATTATTAGATAATACTCAGATGCCATCTAGTTCATGGCTTATTTCGCCTAGAGTTGGGTTTAACTATGATGTAAATGGAGATAGTACTATGCAATTTAGAGGTGGTTCAGGGTTATTTTCTGGTCGTATCCCGTTTGTTTGGTTAGGAAATCAAATCGGTAATCCAAACTGGTGGTTCCATCAAATGGTTGATCCTGACTATAAGTACCCTCAAGTTTGGAGGACTAACTTAGGACTTGATCATAAGTATGATAACGGACTAATTTTAACAGCAGATGTTTCTTATTCCAAGGATACAAATGGAGCTCACGTTCAAAACTGGGGTTTATTAACTCCTTCTGGAACATTAGCTGGGGTTGACAATAGACCAATTTATACTTCTGCTGATCACGTATTAGTGAATGGAGATGGGTTAGGTTTTGGAGCACAAGCTAATGGTTATACATTTAGTAATTCTGATAAAGGAAGAATTTGGAATATTGCTTTTAAAGCTCAAAAAACCTTTGATAATGGATTGTATACGAGCTTTGCGTATAGTTACTTAGACTCAAAAGACGTTAACTCAATTGAAGCTGAAATTACAGGAGATGCATTTGCATTTAACCCTGTAGTAGGAGATGCTAATGCTGATATTTTATCTTACTCTAAATATGGAGATACTCATCGTTTTATTGGAGTTGCAAGTAGAAAATGGAACTATGGAGATGATGATAAATGGGGAACAACTATTTCAACATTCTTTGAATATAGCAGAGGAGGCAGATTTAGTTATACTTACGGAGGAGATATTAATGGAGATGGTTCAGGGCTAAATGATTTAATTTATATACCTACCACGGAAGAAATTAGTCAAATGAACTTTACAGGTGCTGGTCAAGCTGCTGCTTTTGATGCATATATTAATCAGGATGATTATTTAAGTGAAAGACGTGGTCAATATGCAGAGCGTTATGGAGCATTATCTCCATGGGTAGGTCGTTGGGATGTTAAACTTTTACAAGATTACCATATTAAAAGAGGAAATGGTAAAACTAACACTGTTCAATTTAGTGTTGATTTCTTAAATATCGGTAATTTTATTAGTTCAGAATGGGGACTGGTTCAACAGCCAAATGCTGTTCAACCAATTGGAGTAAGTGTTGATCCAAATGGATCACCTACGTACACCTACAGTACTGATTTACAAAACACATTTGGTTACGACTCTAGTTTAATGTCCAGATGGCAAATGCAATTTGGATTACGTTATATATTCTAGTTTAAAGCATATTTTTATAAAAAAGAGCTATTAATTTAATAGCTCTTTTTTTTATTTATTTATTTATATTTGACAATATGAGATATAACTTAACTTTATTTTTATTAGTATTTTCCTCTTTTATTTATTCACAAAATAAAACTGTAGTTGAAGGAGTGATAGTGGATGAATATAATTATGGAGTTCCCTATGCAGCTATAGGTATTTTGTCCAAAAATTTAGGAACTTCCAGTAATGATGAAGGGGCTTTTTATTTTCTGGTAAGTGACAAAGAGCTAAATGATGTTTTAGAAATCTCTAGTATTGGTTTTAAAACTTTTAAGATTTCAATAAAAGATTATATTTCATTAAACGAAAAAAAAATTGTTTTAGAAGAAAATGTAACAGAGCTTTCAGACGTATTAGTAAAAAGTAATGAAGATTATGTTAGGCTTGCCTTAAAAAATCTGAAAGAGAATACATTAAATAAACCCCATCAACTTAAAGTACTTTATAGAAGATGGTCTGTCGAGGATAATATTTGTAGGTATTATATTGAACATTTTATTAATGTTAATGATAGAGGTCCTTATTCTAATATTTCTGACTTTAATATTACTCAAACTAGAAATTCAGCTGATTATAGATTTGTTAATAACGAACAAAAGCTTCATGCTTTAAGATACATGGAATGGAATAACCCACTTAGGAAATCAATTTCAGTAAGATCATACAAATGGAGAAAATTAGGGGTTTCTAATTACGACGGAGAAGATGTAATAATTCTCAACGGAACTGGTTTAGATGATAGGGGAAATGAAAGGTCTTTAAAATTATTTATTGGTTTTGATACCTATTCGATATATAAATTAGAATTTTCTAAAGTCCCATTAACTGGAAAATCTATGGATGGGATTTATGTTTACAAAAAGAATTTAGATGGAAAGTTGTATTTAAGTTATCACAATAGAGAATATAAGGCTTTTGTTAAGGTAACAGAGAGAATTAAAAATTTATTGTTGCAGTCTGGTCAAAGATCTAGGAAATATATACCTATGGATTATCGCCACGAAGTTTTTGTTATTGGAGTTGAAGAGGATAAAAAAATGTTCGATTACACGGGTATGACTGGACAAAAAGACATGACTTTATTTAAAATTCCTTATGACCTTAATTTTTGGAAAAATATAAGTTTACCACCTGAAACTAAATTTTATAAAGAAAATATTTCTGAATTAGAATCTTTATATGGAGTTCCGATAGAAACACAGTTTGAGTATTCAAATTAAAAATTTAGTACAAGTGTATTAAAAAAAAAGCACCCTATTAGGGTGCTTTTTTTTGTCTATATGTTTTTTTTATTAGTTCATAGGTAGTGAAAATTGTCTCCATTGAACAATTTTATTATCTATTACATAGTATTGTTCATGTACCTCAGATTTTATTATTGAATCTCCTGATTTAGTCGAAAGTTCAAAGCCTGCTTGAACATGCTCGCCTCCTCTAGAGGGGTCAAGATCAACTGAATATGCAGAAGAAAATTTCCATTCTGTAGCACTTGCTCCTTCGCTTATAAAATTAATAAAATCATTAGTGTTGTCAAAAAATTTACCATTTCTATGATAGAATTTTGCTGTATCTGCAAAGAAGGTTCTCATTGTAGTGTAATCTTGAGCTGACCAAACTTTGTCTAATTCAACTACTAAATCTACTGCTTTTTCTGTACCTAGATGCCATTTGTAAGTTTCTCCATCATCAGACCAGTTAGTAAACCCAATAGATCTTTCAGGCGAAGTTGTTTGGCATGAGAAGTTTAGCGCAATGACTGCTATTAGTAATGTTGTTAATTTAATTTTTTTCATGATTATATATTTTAGTTATATATCAAATATGAAAATTTTGCTATCATATTGTTGTAACTAAAAATTTATGAGTTATAATTATTGATAATAATGTTTTAATTTTTTATTCAAATTTAAAACTTAGGCCTGCATTTTCTTGAAGCCTATTCAATAATAATTCACCCATTGCAGTTGATGGAGTAAGTATTCCGTAGCTTTCTTTCAAATCGTCTTTTGCTAGGCATACTGCAGATTCTGCTAACATTTTTGATGTAGATCCATAGCCAGGGTCCATATCTCCAATTACCCTTGCTATCATTTCTTTATTGTCATTAGTTTTTATATAAAATTTCAGGTTGTAATAACCATTCTCTCTATTATTTTTTGATGGTCCATGTCCTGGTTTAGGAAGTATTTTATTTGCTACCATCTTCAATATTGATTTTGGTTTAGCTGCAACAAATATTAATGGAAATGCATTTATATAACCTTTTATTTTTCCTTTAATCCCTTTTCCAGCCGTAGTTGCTTCGCTATATCTAAAGTCTTTTCCATAGTTAAATCCACTTATTGCATTACTTCTTCTTACTATTTTTGTATTAATTGAGGCCATAATAAATGGACCAATCCATTTTTTTGATACTTTATCGTAAATGACTTTTCTAAGATCTTGTCTGTCTTTACCGTCCTGATATCCATATGGGTTTAGACTGTATGGGTTAGATAAAATTTTAAATATTTCTTTATCTTCATAAGACTCCTTAATTACATTATTTAAACTCGCATATGTTCCGCCACTAATTCCTCCTTTTACTCCAGCAACACGCATGTCAATACTTTTGATAGACTGTTTTTTATTTTTTAATTCTTTGTGTATAAAGTATACTCCCATATCTGATGGAATTGAATCAAAACCACATGAATTTACAATCTTTACTTTATTTGTTTTTGCAGATTCGTGATTTTCTTGAATCATTTTGTGTATCCATTGAACTTCTCCAGCAAGATCGCAATAATGAGATTTATTCTCAATGCATGCTTGAACAAGTTTAGATCCATATTTTGCATAAGGACCAACAGTTGTGCATACTACTTTTGTGCTTTTAGTTAATTCATTTAAACTGTCAATATCATCGCTGTCTGCAATTATAATTGGAATTGAGTCGTTAAGAAAATCTGTTCTAATTCTCTCTAATTTATTAAAGTTTCTACCACCAATAGCCCAATTGAGATCTCTACCTTTTAATGTGTAATTTTTAAATAAATATTCACATACTAATCTGCCCGTAAATCCACTAGCACCCCAAACTACAACATCATATTTTTTATCCATCAATTATTTTTTTTTCAAATTTACCCATAATTTCTTCCAATCTTTGTCTTTAAAGTCTTGAAATTTAATTGGTTTTTTTTCAGATTCTTTTCTCTCTTTAGATTTAATTGTTTCTTCTTGTTTGAAGTCTAGGAAAAATAACTTGTTGATATCAGTTTCTAACGCTAAAGATATTTTTAATCCCAACTCTAAACTCGGTTTATATCGATACCTTTCAATTGATATGATAGTTTGCCTACTAACACCAGATTTTAAGGCTAATTCTTCTTGAGTAAACCCTTTTACTTGCCGATATTTTTTAATACTATTTTTTAATTCCATAGTATTATGATGTTTTGTACAAGTACAATTGAAATAATGATTTAATTAATGACACTGCTAATAGTAAAGTTATTATAAGAAATATTATTGTTCCATTTGTTTGGAGCGGAGAGTCTGACAAAAGATGACCTAATACGACTACTATTCCTAGATCTAGAAGTATATAAGCTAATCTATAAGACTTAGAGCTTATTAAATCATCTCTTTCATCATTATTCATTTTATTTTTGTAAAAAAACTCTAGCATTGAATAGGCTAGAGAAAAGTAAATTGTAGAAAAGATTGCTATTTGAATAATTTTTGTTGTTATGAAATTAAAATCATAAGAGATAAGTCTATTTTCATAAAAATAAGGCATAAAAAAAACAATAAACAAAATGGAGAATACTAATTCAATTAAAATAGATATCTCTTTTTTAGAAAAATTCATAGTTTGTTATGTTATTTTTTTTGAATTAACTTCAAGATAACTACCCCTATTTTAGAAATTAAGAATGTAAAAATTCCGAAAATGGGAGATAATAAAGCTATTTTAAGACCTCCTGCAATTATCGCAGGATTTGCATCTCCAGTTGCCTCAAGCACGTCAAATGCTCCTATTAAGCCTAGAAAAGCTGATAAAAAACCAAGGGATATCCCTAATGTACCGCTATCATTAACTAATGATATCATTTTTTTAGATAGTTCAGGATTAGTGTTAATCTTGTAAAAGCCTTTTGTCATAAAATAAATTGACAGTAATAAACAAATAAGAATTAGTGACATAAATAATGCCCCGCCTTCTAAAAATCTGTTAAATAATGTTGATCCTATTATTCCTGTAATAATTGCCATAATTCTGAGTGTTTTAAGTTTCATATGTTAATAAAAAATGTTAAGTGCACTTTACAAATATATAAAATATTTTTTAAGTAAAGCAGGCTTTACATTTAAAATAATTATTTTTTTGTTACTTTGTTGCATGAAAAAAATTCTAGATTCTAAATTTGAAATTGACAGATTATCGTATTTTAAATCAATTTCTAATCTTTCTTTAGATGATTTAAATAATAAATCTTGCGGTTGGTCAATTCTTCAACATCTATATCATTGTTTTCTAGTAGAGTCATTAGCAAATCAATATATTGCTAAGAAAATTCTTTACCCAGAAACCATTACAAATGTTTCTTTACTAACTTATTTTAAATCTTTTCTGACGCCTTTTGTTTGGAAACTTGGTTATAAAGCAAAAGCTCCAAAAATTACAGCAACTTTTCCTAATGAAATTGATCTTGATAAACTTAATTTAAATTGGATTGAAACCAGAAAGTGTTTTGATGAATTAATAACTAAATTATATGATTTAAATTTAGAAAAAAAAGGATTTTTTAGACACCCAATAATCGGAAGAATTAATTTAAAACTTACATTGAGTTTTTATGATTTCCATTATAATCATCATAAACTTCTGATAGAAAAAATAATTTCTAAAATTTAACCTCTTTTGTTAGAATTACTTGTTTTTGAAAGCATTTTAAATACTAGTGGAAATAAAAATTTTGGAGTAACTTTTAAAAGCAATACAAATAGTTTGTAAGTTTTTGTAGGAATACTCACTGATTTTCCTTTAAACGTATCTGAAATAGCTTCTTTAGCAACTCTTGTTGCACTTTTTTTCATGAATCCTGGCATGCTATCCATCTGTTTTTGAACTCCATTAGTAGAATGAAATTCAGTATAGGTAAAACCAGGGCATACGGCCGTTGATGTAATACCTTTTCTGTTATAGTTAGAATTGATTGAATCACTAAATCTGTTCATAAACATCTTAACTGGGCCATATAATGATAAAAATGAAGTTGGAGGTGCGAATGCAGCTACCGATGAGATTATCATAATTTTACCTTTTTTATTTTTAACCATTGATGGTAAAAATAATTTGCTAAGTGCTATTACAGAAATACCTAAAACTCTCAAAAATTTCTCTTCATCTTCCATAGATGTTTTAATAAACGACGAGGGGATTGCATATCCAGCATTATTAACTAGAATTTCAACATCGTAATTGTTTTTTTTACAAAAATCAAAGATTTTATTTGGTGAACTTTTGTCACTTAAATCACAGCTTATATAATCACAATTGACATTGTAATTTGAAATAATATATTTTGAATTTTCAAGTAACCTTTCTTTTCTTCTTGCTGTAAGAACAATATTAAACCCTTTATCAGCTAATATTTTAGCTATTTCAAATCCTATTCCAGACGATGAACCTGTAATTAATGCATATTTTCCCATGTTATAAATTTATACAATTTAAATATATTCAAAATTCATTTTCTTAATTATTTTTATAGAAACTCAATTTATTAAATACTAATAATTATGTGAACCTTTAATTAAATTATATAGTTTTGTTACTTAATCTTTTAATTAATTATGAATAATTATAAATCTTACAAATTAGATTTACATGGTACATTTTACAGAGATGTAAATGAAAAAGTGCATAATTTTATTGGTAAATGTATTGTAGATAAGGCTCAAGAAGTTGAAATTATTACTGGTAATAGCGATCGAATGAAAGAACTGGTCAAACAAGTTTTAGGTGAATATAATTTAAAATCTGAGTCTCCTATTTACAACAATGGGACTTTAATTATTAATATGTTAATTAAACTATAGTTAATTTAGATATAAGTATATTTATAAAAATTCAAAATTATGAGTAGTAAATTTTTTGGAAATAAGACTAAAGATAAATCCCTTGACAAGCGAGCTGGGAAACAAAAATTTAAAAGCAACACTTCTTTTAAAACTACATCTGTAAGAAAAACAGGAAGAGGAAAATAGTGAATAATAAATTACATATAATTTTATTATTTCTACTATCCAATTATATATCCTTTTCTCAAGGTTGTGATTCTATTTCTCTTGATAATATTAATAATCCTGGTCCATATACTTATGAAACGATTGTGGAAAATGATGGTATGAGAGATGGACCTGATTATTTTGGTTCAACTTTGTATTATCCAATTGATGCTGAAGGACCTTTTTCAAGTTTAGTTCTTGTTCCTGGGTTTATTAGTCCTGAATTTGCTGTATCTACATGGGGGCCTTATTTAGCCTCACATGGAATTATTGTTATGACTATAGGTACAAATACTTTAACTGACCTACCCGAAGATAGAGCTAATGCACTATTAGATGCAGTTCAAACATTGCAAGAAGAAAATAATAGAGAAAATTCACCTGTTTATCAACAAATTGATGTAAATAAGATTTCAGTAGGTGGTCATTCTATGGGTGGTGGTGGAGCTCAAATTGCTGCCACTATGGACAATAGTTTAAAATCTGTAATTAGCTTAAATCCTTGGATTCAACAATCAGTCGTAGATTATGATTATTTAAATCATCCAGTTCCTCATTTAATTATTAGCGGACAAGATGATACAGTGGCTATTGTGAATAATCATGCCAATGTTCATTATGATTATACGCCTAATACAACACCAAAGGCAATTTATGAAATTGAAAATGGAAATCATTCAACTGGAAGATTTCCTTCCACCGCTAATAATTATGTGGGAAAAATTGTTTTATCATGGCTTAATTATTTTGCAGATGATAATAATTGTTATTTCCCCCTTATTTTAGAATACCCTGAGCAGGCATCTATTTATCAAAATAATTTAGAGACTTTTAGTGTTAATGATAATCAGTATTCATTAATCAATTTTTACCCTAATCCTGTCATAGATTTTATATCTCTTAGAAGTAATTTTAATAAGAATGAAAAATATCTAATTGTAAATAATTTAGGTCAAATAGTCTTAGATGGAGAAATTAAAAATAATCTTGAAATTATTAATTTAAATTACTTGTCGCCAGGTATATATATGTTAAAAGTTAAAAACAACACATTTAAAATTATTAAAAAATAGTCCTATGAATAAATTTATTCTATTAACTCTTTTTCCTTTATTTATGTTTACTCAAACCTATGAAACCCAAAAATATAATTTAATTGATAAATCTGATGATTTTGAAATTAGATATTATCCTAAATCAATAAAAGCTAGAGTTGTTTCAACTTCAAACTCTAATAATAATTTTAGAAAACTTTTTAGCTATATAAGTGGAAATAATAAAAATAGTGATAAAATTGCTATGACTACACCTGTTTATATGAATAATGACTCCAATGGAAGCTCAATGGACTTTGTGATGCCTAGTAAATTTAATATGGATAACATACATGAGCCAAATGACAATGACGTTAAAATTATTGAATCTAAAGCCGGTTATTTTGCAACTTTAAAATACGGTGGATATTCTAATTCATTTAAAGTTGAATCAAACACTAATAAGCTTTATGAGATTTTAAAAGAAAAAAACATAACTATTGTAGGTGAGCCCTCATATGTTTCTTATAACAGCCCATTTAAATTTTTTAGTAGAAGAAATGAAATTATTATTGAAATAAATTACACAGAATAAATTAACTCTATTGACTGGATTTCATTTTTATAACTATGGCTCCTCCACGACCTTGACTCCCATATTTATTTGCTGCAATCATTGATTTTAAAATTACTATGCTTTTAATATTCTGAGGATCAATAAAATCTGGGTATTGGGTGTATACTTGACCATCAATATCGAATATAGCATAAGCTGGATTATTCATTGACATAGTACCACCTCTGATTACAAACCTTGTGGAAGAGTTTATCATATTAGCTCCTTCGACTTTAATTCCAGGAAACTTACCTATAATTACGTCCGCTAATGAAGTTGCACCTGGGGATATTGTATATCCTGAACTTTTTATTCTATCTGTTGAATTGGATGTTGAAGATTTACATCCAAAAGAGAGGATTAGAATTGAAACTACTAATAATTTTTTCATAATTATTTTTTTATAATCTTAATTGATTCGGTAATGTTATTAACTAAGTCTTTAATTTTAATTATATAAATTCCTTTGGTTAACTTTGCTAAATTAATATTTTTTGAATTACTTTCTAATACTTTCTTGCCAGTGATATCGTATATAGTCGAATTAATATCATTTGTACTTTTTATGTTTAGAACATCATCAACCGGATTTGGATATATTTTAAAGTTAGATTCGTTGGATATTTCATCTTGACTTAATGAAAAGTCACTCCATTTCCATATTCCTCCAGCAAGATCCCCGTTAAAAGAACCAGCCCATCCGGTAGTTGAATTTAAAAATTCAACTCCTAGAAAAGTTTCATTATCTATAGGGTTCCAAGTAATACCTCCATCAAAACTTTGAGATGATCCAGAGGTAGAAGTTGAGAAAATAGTGTCGGTTCCTTCTACATAAGAAACCCCAATGCTGTTAACTGGTCCATTTGGATCAATTTGAGTCCAGTTTTCACCAGAATCATAAGTTCTATAAACATTTGTTCCACTTACAATTATTCCATTATTAGCGTCACTAAATGAAATTGCGTCTCCACTAAAGTCATTAACAGGACATTGATATGCTTGCCAAGTGTTTCCTCTATCTGTTGAGTGGTATAATGTTGTAGAGTTTGTTGTATACCAAACATTATCTCCAACAACTTCAATTTGGCCTACATAGCCATATTCTCCACCACCTGGATTAGGTATATTTTCACCTGGAACAGCCTCCCAATTATTTCCACCATCAGAAGTAACATAAAGTTCGTATTCACCACCTATTGGATCGCCTTGAGCAAATCCATGATTTTCATCCCAAAAATAAACAACGTTTGTAAAAGAACCACTAGAATTGTAAGATGCAGTATTTTGTCTAATCCAACTACTACCTCCATTTGTAGTTTTCCAAATACCACCAGTTTGACCAGCTGCTGTTGGATAACCTACTACCCATGCTGTAGTAGAACTAATAGCACTAATCATTGCTATTCCAAGGTTAGTATCTCCTAAATTTATATTTCCACTAGTCCATGATGACCCTCCGTTGCTTGTTCTTGAGTAAACTTGGTAATTTGCACCACTTCCACTACCATCATACCCACTTGCCCAAACTACATTTTCGTCAACTATTGAAATATTTCTAACCCCTGTACTAGTATTAGGAAATGAAGTATTTTGACTAATCCAAACTCCAGAAGGCTCTTCAGAAACTACAATATGTGATTCTTTAAATAAGGTTTGTGAACTTTGAGAATTAGTTACTTCTAATGTTACATCATATGTTCCTTGGGTTGAGTAAAAAATATCTGGTGGATTTTGACCAGAAAATGATGAAGGACTACCTCCTTCAAATGTCCATTCCCAGTTAGTGATATCATTACCACCACCTATTGAATTATCAGTAAAAGTGACTGAACCACCTTCATAAATATTTAACTGAGAGGTATTAAACCATGGAATAGGATCACCGGTTAAAGAAGCTTGAACACACTCAAGTGCTGCATCTGCATCAATTCTATTTCCTATATTTTGATCAATCTCAACTCCAGTGGATTGTAAGCAGTTCAACACCTCGTCGTGTGTTAAACTTGGATTAATACTTAGCATCTGTCCAACTAAACCAGCAGCAAATGGCGCAGCCATGGAAGTTCCACCAAACTTTGCATAAGAATTTCCACTTGAAGTATAAACTGTACTCAACAAACCACCAAAAGTATATCCGCCAGGTGAAGCTATATCGACCCATGCGAATAACCCTGCATTATAATTTGAAAAAGAAGATTTTAAATCATTACCATCAACTGATCCTACTCCAATTACATTTTGATATCCAGCAGGGTAAAATATTGTACTGACATTATCGTTACCTGCGGCTGCAATAAAAATTACTTCAGGATAATTATTAATAAGATTTTGAATTGCTTCAGATTGATTTGCTGAGCCGTAAGACATGCTTACCACGTTAGCACCATTTTCACAGGCCCATTGAATTCCGTTATAACTATTGTATATAGAACCTCCATCGGCCGAGCTAGGTGTGGCTTTCACAGCTATTATTTCTGCATTACCACCAAGAGAAGCAATTCCTGTTCCGTTATTAATATCAGCTGCTGCTAATCCAGCGCAATGTGTTCCATGTGACCAACCTCCATTTTGATTGTAATAAACAGCTGGTGAAGCGTCATTATCATTGTCAGAAACATCTCTTTGTTTGTATATAGTTAAGTCTTCGTGGTTATTTGCAACTCCATTATCAATAACTGCTATTTTAACATTACTACTTCCTAATGTAATGTCCCATGCCTCTTCTGAATCAACAAGTGTGTGATACCATTTGTTATTGCCAAAATGTTGAGCATCATTTGGAATAAAGTCAAGTTTATAGATTGGTTCTTTCTCAGCATATTTAACAATACTTAACTGCTCTAGTTCGGAAATTAGTTCATCAATTTTGTCAAAATCTGAAAATTCTATTCTAAATATAGTTTGAAGATTTCTTTTGTTACTAAAATAACTTGGTCTTTCAAGTTTTACTATATCTATGTTGTTAAATACTGTAGCAAGCTCAGGATAATCAGAAATATTTTCATCTTTACTAAATATATTTTTATCAGTTTGATTGATAATATCAAAGGATAGAACACTTTCTTTTAACTCAAACATTATTGTTCCGTCTAAAAATTCTTCATCATAATTTTGAGAAAAAATATAACTGCTAAATAAGCTAAAAAATATGAAGTAATTGATTAATAATTTCATTTAATTTGGTTTTAGAATTCCAAATTTAAACAAAACAAAACAATTATTTATAGTGAGTTTGGATTTAACATAAACTTAACTTCAATAATTATATTAGAAGCAAAACCAACAAACTTAGCATGTTTATGTTTTTTTTAAAGAATTTGTATTATTGATTAATTACTTTTTTAGTTATGTATAATTTCCAACCTAAAACAGCTTTTTCGATCATAGTAATCTTTGTAAGATCAATTCTTCTTTTGGAAAGGCTGGGTAGCAATAACTTGTTCAAGTTGGCGATTATTTTAAATAAAATTAATTTCATTTATTTTTTTTTAAAAATTAAATTTAGTGAACTTGAAATTAATTAAAAAGTATATTTGTAAAAAAACATTTTGCATAAATCGATAACATTAATTTTTATTTCATTTTTTTACATAAATACCTATTCCCAATTGTTTATAAATGAAATTGATTCTGATACTGATTCCTTAGATCAATTAGAGTTTATTGAAATTAAATCAGAATCTCCAAACTTTTCTTTAGATGGTTACATTATTGTGTTGTTTAACGGATCTAGTAATGGTTCAGATAGTAGTTATTTAGCCATAGACTTAAATGGATTCCAAACTGATCTTAACGGATTGTTTTTAATAGGAAATAATAATGTGTCTCCATCCGCACAAATTATAGTTCCAAATAATTCTATTCAAAATGGAGCAGATGCTGTAGCTATATATCAAGCACCTTTAAGTGATTTCCCTAATTCAACTCTCGCGACTACCACTAATTTGGTTGACGCATTAGTTTATGATACTTCTGACAGTGATGATGAAAATTTAATGCAACTACTAGGAGTAAATATTCAGATAAATGAGAATGAAAATGGCAATAAAGACTTCGAGTCTATTCAAAGGTCCAATAATGGTTCATATTTTGTTGATACTCCCACGCCAAGAGAAGTGAATGAAGGTAATGGAGTTTTTTTAAATGGAATAAATTTCAGTTTTGACCAAGATTTTTATAATGAAGGAGATCAGATTCAAATTAACTTTACTACAGAAGAGGCCTTGCAAGAGTCGATTACAATATTTTTTAATCTAGAATATCAAAACTTTGATTCTAACGACTATTCAGATATTGACAATGTAACAATTCAGTCAGGTGAAGATTCTGCATCTGTATTAATTGATATTATAGATGATGAAATTAACGAAGGTGATGAGGACCTGATGTTGTCTTTAGATTTTCAAAATGAGAATTTTATTTTATTAAATAACAATCAAATTATTAGGGTGAATGACAATGATTTTATCATTGCTGATTAC
>Ga0209630_10000383_pt1 | contig 50778 bp, 64 predicted proteins | sample COG_01_FD_184745 | JGI IMG/M metagenome (GOLD analysis project Ga0209630, IMG submission 184745) | Pelagic Microbial community sample from North Sea - COGITO 998_met_01 (SPAdes) (version 2) | ecosystem: Environmental > Aquatic > Marine > Neritic zone/Coastal water | place: Helgoland, sampling...
AAAAACGTACCGATAGATTTAATTTGATTCATCTTACTAATTAAAAGGTTCTTAACTCTTTGTAGTGTAACGTAACTTGCGATTGCAAAGTAAATATCGTTTTCGTTACTATCAATAAATCTTAAACCATCGTTTTTTATCATCTCGTATTTCTTTTTAGCATTTGCTGTTTTCTTACTTGACATCTCATCATCTAATACAGACGCATAGTATTTTCTAAAATCAGATTGTAGAGTTTTAACATTAGCAATAGTCTGACCATCTCTTATTTTTGTATTGAAAAATATTTTAAGTCTAGCACCTACAGATAATAAATTTGTCTGTCTTCTTAATAGTTCTAATATTCTTTTACCTTTACCCAATGATCCCGTAGCCATTCTTAACATACTATCATATTGGTCACTTTCAGTTGTTGTAAATGTAGCAACACCTGAGGTGTCTTTGTATGAAGCGTCATCATAAAATACTGATGGCGTCTTTGCAAAACTATTTACATTGACGCCAAAGCTTGCTTTTAAATTAGCCATTTTTCTGCCATTGTAAGTAGTGTGAAAAATGATACCTAGTTTAGCTCTCATAATTTTTTTAGCAAGGTCAGTATTTTCTGGTACTGCATAAGTTATAGTATTAGGTGTAAATGAAAGAGCATCCTCACCTCGTATAGATACCTTTTTAATATCTTTTGGTGTAAATAACAAGTCGCCTTGTACAACACCTCTTATGCCAAGTTTTGGTAGTTCTTTTAAACAAATAGATAATTTATCTACCAAACCACCAGAGTGATTTCTTCTAATGTCTGATTGTGTGTAATTGATTTTAGGAGTTACGTTGAATATAGATTTTGATCCGACAAAGAATTTGCCGTTTTCAGGATTAACACCACAGAATACAGCAGGTGCACCATCCCATTTAACAGATAGATTTAATTTTCTACGTGATGATCCTACTAGCATGTTTCTTATTGATTTAAGAAACTCAATAGCGTTGATACCACCTTGATATCCGTTATTAATAATTTCGTCTTCTAAATGTTCTAAATGAGTATTTTTTGCCTCATTAAGATATTGTTTAAAACTATACATATTTCTCCACTATATCCATTATATCAAAATTTTTGCCTAAAGTCAAGCAAAAAATATCACTAATTCCATTAATAAATCACTACTTACAATACTATTTATACTATTTTGCGATTACAAACCTTGATGATAGAGGGGACCTTGATGAAGCGATCTGAAACATTAATCTAACTAACTTATTTGCCTTGCTTTTAGGACCTTTGCTGTTAGTATTAAACCATTCTTTAATGATAGGCATAATTTCATTTATGATATTTGTAGCACTTGCAATTGCAAGATAATGATCGTACTTGTTTTTATCGCCTTTTTTAGGGTTAACTGATTTTCTTAATATTTCTTTATCTTTTAAATACATTGTTTTTAATCTAGCAAATTCTTTTACACCTTTACCACCATATCTACCACCTACTTGATAACCTCTTAAAAATTTATCAGCAGCATTCTTGTCTATTGTTGACCATAGGCTGTGCATTGCTTTCTCTGAAGCGATTGAGCCACCTTTTGCGGGATCACCTTTCATAATAATTTCTATTACAAGTCTACCATTTGCACTACTGCCTGATGGATCATGTCTGATTTTAATTATACCTTCTTTATCCTCAGCGGTAAGTTGTATTTGTATATCTCTTGTAACTGTCTTTGCACCACCCTCTCTTAACTTTTCAAACGACAGTTCAGGTGTTCTCGCTAACATTCTATATGGTTGCCAGTCTGTTGTACCTTTAAACATAACTGATTTTAACACTTCATCCTTTGCAGCTGCAACAAAATTTACTTTAACTAGTCTCGCACTATTTTTAGTTTTCTTTAGTGACAATGGTAACAATGCACCTTTATCCATAAGTTCTTTTATTTTTTCATTTAGATAATCAAAACTATAAGATAATGGATCTTGTTTTGCTTCTTTTAATTCCTTCAATATACCTTCTTCACCTTGTTTATTTGCTAGATATATGTCCGCAGGATTCCATTTATTAATATCTGTGAAACCTATAAACCCGCCTACGTTTTTTTTTGCTTCTTGTGTAGGTTTAGATTTAGTTGCTATAGACCACAACTCTTGTATATCTCTCATTACACCCACTTTACCTCGTAGGTAAAAGTAATCTCTTTTTTTCTTTGCAATATTATAATCTTTATCTATATTCTTTAAATCTTTAACTAATGTCTTAGCAATAGTAATAGAAGATTGATACCAACCATTTTTAGTTTGAGATAAAAATTCAAAGATTTCTTTTGCAGGAGCGTCAACGTCAACGCCTTTCATAGCAGCTTCTAAATCTTTTCTCTCATTATTTGCAAAACTATCAAACGTAGGATAGGTTTTTATATTAAGTTTTTGTTGTGCTTTAGATTCACCTACATAATCTGCATAAGCACAGAATATTGCTTGAGCACTTTCAGCTAATGTTGTTACGTCTGCCATGTAGCTATTTATCTACTATAACTACTCTTACCTCTATCCAATATTCTTTCATTCTCATCTCTACAATCAAAGAACGGTGGGAAACCAAAGATACCAAATGTTTTATTTTTATTTTGAAACTTGACAAGTTCCTTTATATCTTCTTCAAAAAAAGACTCTTTTATTACCAACTTACTTGGCATTTCAACAGCCCGCCAAAGTATTTCATTCTTTACCTTTACCATTTCTGTTTTATAGTAAATTGATGGCTTTCTTTTTCTTACAGTCTCTTTTGAGTTTAACTTTTTTATTTTCATATTTTAAATCCTGAAAATTTATCATAAATTTCAGTTGGTTGAGGTCCTGATGGACTTTCTAGTTTTTCTTTTGTCTCTTGGTTACTGTCAACTATCTGTTGAGCTGATTGTTCAACATCATATAGTCTCATCTTACTTCTATCAACACCAATAATAAAGGCACGATTAACAGCAGGATCATTGTAACGATTTTTTAACTGTTTAACTTTAATTTGATTTAGTTCCTCAAGTTCTTCATTAGATATAAGAGCAAACATAAAGTCAGCAGTTGCAGGAAGACCAAAACTTTCAGATGTATCTTCTAAACCTACGTCACTTGACATGTAACCAGTTCTAGTTGTTTGAGTAGCAGACACAATAGGAACGTTGTATTGTACAGCAAGACCCCTCAATTCTTCAGCAATTGCTTTAATTAAAAAGTAAGATGATATATTACCGCCTTTAAAACGACTACTTGTACATATATTTAAGTAGTCAATGAATACTATATCAGGTTTAAATGATTTTTTTAATGATAGTTCATCAAGTAAACCTTTAAAATGTCCTGAATGAGCAGACGCAGTGGGGTATTCTTTTATGATTAATTGACCATTAACTTTATTTTGCATCTTATTGATCTTATCGTCATAATATTTTTTAGGCATATCATAAAGTTCATCAATAGTTACATCTAATAAATTAGCGTCAATTCTTTCAGCAATTCTTTCTTCAGCCATCTCTAAAGTAATATATAAAACATTACGACCTTGTGTAATAGCAGCTGCAGCCATATGACACATAAACAAAGATTTACCAACGCCTGTACCTGCAAGTGCTACATTTAAAGTCTTAGGTGGAAGACCACCTTTTGTTATACGATTAAAATATTGTAAATCAAACTTTAGTCGTTCTTCAGTTCTATGATAGTATTCAAATCGATCATCCGTTTGATTTAGATAATCATGTCCAATATGAGAATCAAAACTAACAGCAAGAGCTTCACTAAGAATGCTCGGTATCGCCTCCGGAGTATGTCGTTTATCTTTGCCATCTATAATTTGTATTCCTTTTAGTACAGCATTATATACAGCACGTTCTTTACAAAACTTTTCAGTTGTATCTAACAGCCACTGTTGATCTATATTAGACTCATTATTTAATGTATTCAAAACTTCTTTTGATTGTTTAAATTCTTCCTCGGTAATATTTTTTAGATTTGATAACTCAATTATTAAGGCTTCTTTTGTAGGAAGATTATTATATTTTTCTATAAAGGTATTTATCTGTTTAAAGATAGTTATTTCCACTCTATCTTTAAAAAATTCTTCTTTTAAAAAAGGTACAACTTTACGGGCAAATTCTTCATTGTGAAGAAGATTAGTTAAGATTGTTATTTCAAATTTTTCATTTAAAGTTGATGGTGCCATTTTCTAATTGTTCCTCTATTACATCTATTAATATATCACCAATGTACTGTCTAAATTCTTCACTTTGTACATCAACGTCATTAGGGTTTTTTTTAATATCATAAGTAAATTTTAATGGTAATCTTCCTTCAGAATTTTGTTCAGAAGCAAATTTAACATTTGTATATGAATAGATTATATCAGAATATGGTTCATTTGTCAACTTAATGCAGCTAAAATCATCTGCATCTCTTTGAGCAAAAACATATTTTTTTTTATTCTGCCCCATAGAGGAATTCTTTTTTGGCTGCTTCGTCAATTTGAGCGAGAACATCTTTAGTAAAGAATTTATCAGGTTCATTATTAATTGTTTTAGCATATTGTTTTGATCCGTCAGGTAGTTCTATTCTTGTAGAGACAGATTTAAATATATTGTGTTTGATAGCGAGTTCTAATAACCCATAATACTTATCAAGGCCATCTTTATATGTTAATCTTACATCAATTAAAGCATTTTCTTTTGTCAACCTTGACTTGTAATTCTTACAATGAATAATATTACCAATGACTTCTTTGCCATCTTTCTCTTTACGTTTAGATAGATACACGATATTACTTGCAGCGTATTTAAGGCCTGAACCACCACCCATCTCCTTTTGAGGAAACATAGAACCAATTACATCATATGTATGATTGGTCATAATCATAGGTACTTTTGCTTTGCCAAGTTTTAAAGTCAATACTCTAAATGCAGCTTTTACAATCTGCGATCTAGTCATATCTCTAGTTTCTTTACCTTCGGCAGTATCTTCCATCTCTTTTGTAGTAGATAACATTCCTAAACTATCTAATACAAACATTAAAGGTTTTCTAGTCTTTTCGTTTTGTTCTATATATTTGTCAATCACTTTAATTGATTGATGTCTAAACTCTTGTACTGTGGCAACTGGTACAATAACCATTCTGCTACTGTCTATACCACGACTTTCAACTAAATCTTTTGTTAACGCACTTTCTGATTCAAAGTAAATCACACCTGCGTCTTTGTTTTTTTCTAAAAATGCTTTTACTATTCCTAATGCAAAGAAAGTTTTACCTGTTGCAGCTTCACCTGCAATTGCTGTAATCTTATTTGATGGCATACCACCATAGATTGATCCTGATAGTAAAGCATTGAAGGCAAGGGAACCTGTATCAATAAAGGAATCAACATCACCAGCTTCTACACCTTCACTCACTAGTGTTGCATATTCATTACCTGTTTCTTTGATTATATCTTTTAAAAAATCACTCATTCAATTGTCTCCTTTATATATCTGTTCTAACTATATGTTTTCTTACTGCTCTAACTAATTCTTCTATCTTGTCTATACAAGCAATTAAATCTTTATCAGTAATGTAATGTTGTTTTTCTCTTAATTTATCATATTCTTTTAAAGATATTTGTACCATAGGTGATGGTGCTGGTGCTTCATTCTCAAAAGATTTATCTACTGATTTATCATCTGTCATTTTGTATTATTTCCTTATCAATTTTTATGTCTTATTATATCAAAATTATTCAACTTTGTCAAGCGTCAAATACATTACCTTTTACAGTTTGTCCTGGTTTTGCTCTTAATACAACTTTTTTATCCTCTTTATTTTTTATAGGTTCACCTTCCCACTCGAATCTATATTTTTCATTTTTAGGTATCCAATGTTCTTTTGGTTCTTCTAAATCTTCGGTTGTAATATCTTTCCATACGTGATCAAACATTTGATCGTTTGTCATTTGACCATCATTATCAAAAAATTTACCAGACATTGGTTTTAATGAATTTTGTAATCTCTCTCTATTATATTCTAATAGTCTTTGGTGGTCCCAATATTCTTTTAAATCTGCATATGATTGTTTTGTAATAGCCATATTCATATTTATTATTTAACCTTACAGTATCTTTGACATTGAGGACATCTTGCACTACACAAGTTTGTTATTGCTACATCTACTACCGACATTAAAACAAAGTTGCCTTTCTACTGTGTCTAAAGTAATCTAATCTTTCTTTTGAAAAGCACCAAACATTTTCAATATATATTCTATTCATAAACTCAGCCTTTTCTTCTTCACTTTCAAATAGTTTATCTGATTTAGGCCTTTGCATTATTCTCATTCCTATTTGTCCTACAAAATGTTCTTTTAAACTATCAACTAATTCATCACTTGAATAATATCTTTTACCTTTTATATTAGGATCCATTATATTAACAAACATATGTTTTGATCTTTCAAAACTCTTTTTTGCGACAGGCAGATAGAAATCATCACGCCATTTAGAATACTCATCAAACTTAAACCATGATTGATTTTCTTCTTTCTCACCACCCTCATTATATCTTTCAGTAGAAAAGTATGGTGGACTTGTAAATGCACAATCTATATCATCTATTTTATCCCATGGTAAGTCTTCAGCGCCACAATTATAGATAGTTACTTTTTTAGGTTTAGATAAGAAACTGTTATATGTTTCAACTTGTTTTAAATATTGTTTGTATGTATTAGGATTAGGATCACAACCGATATATTCTTCAGCATCACTAGCAAAAAAACCTGCAAGTCTATCACCCCAACCACATGATGTATCTAATACTCTTTTGGCATTTGTCATCTGATAGATTGTCTTTGCTACATTTGGTTTAAATTGTGTTGCGATATACGTACCTAATCTAAATGCTGACATGTAACTCTTATCATCTAATCTACCACCCCGTAGTTCTTCTTTGCCATCTACCATTACAGGTTTCATGTTATTAATTCCTCGCCAAATAGGACCAAGGCAACGCCATATATCTTTTGCTGTACCATTTTTCCACACATCCAACGGAGCTTTAAAACCAAAACTACTACAATTCAATCTTAAATATTGATGAAAATAATTTGATACGTCATTGTAAATGGACGGCGCATCTATAATCCCTAAACCATGTTCTTTAAAATTATATTTGTAATCGTCATATTTTTCTTTTACATTTTTCTCTAATTGTTCTAATGGTTTTACATATTGCCATACATCTTGTTTTTGTAGACTTTTAAATGCTTGTCGCATTACTTCATAAGATATTTGTTTTAAAGGAAAGATAGGTCTATGTTTAGCAATATAATCTGCTAAATCTAATCTAAACTGTTCTTTGCCTATATCGTTTGTTACACGTTCAAACGTTTGTTGATCCATTATAGGCAATTTGCCATTGTACTTATTCAAATAATCACTCATTATTCCACCTTATTAATAACCATATTATAAAAGAATATATAAGTATAACATAAAATATTGATAAAGTCAATTCCATACTAAAATTTATCTGTTTGATTTCCCCAGCTATCCCAACCAACTCTTTGTGTTCTAGCAAAGAGTTCTATATAAGGTCCTTCTAATAAGTTCTCAATATGATTATACATTATATCAGGTTTTCTACTATGTTCTCTACGTTGTTCTACAACTAATTGTGGTACTGATTTACTAATTCTTTTAGGTTTACCTTTTGTTGCCAATAAGCACATTTCGGGATTACCTCTTGTCCAATATCCTAAACCTGTAAAGAATCCTGGTTTTGTTTTATTAGTTTTTGCCCAAGTAAAAGCTACAGTTTTATACTTAAATCCCCATGCATTTATAACCTCAAAGGCTTTGTCTAACAAAGGATCTATAACCCACATCAATAAAACCGAATTATCATTTGATATGCTACTCACATTCATATTACATATATCTTTAAAATTCATAACGCTATAATGTTTTTCAGGACTTCTATCTTTACCCTTGTCTGAATATGTCTTAAATGACCACGGTGGATCAGCATATATCACATTATACTTTTTGTCAATGTCCATAATAATAATATTGTAATTAAAAATCTAGGTATACTCCAGTCTGTTTTAATTGCTAAAATACCTCCTGTAGCATAGCCCCAATGTGCCATGACCATAACTAGAAAAAAATCTATCATTCAAAGAAACTTTCAAGTGTGGCCTCTCGTTCAAGTTTCCATCCAATTGAATCTAATATAAATTTTAGTGGATCAGTAAAAGACTTTTGAAATTGCATATCGTAATCAATATACTTATGTAAATCAAATTCATATGGTATCTTTGTAGAAAAAGAAATAACAGTATCTTTAACCGTATTGGGTTGTTTTAACATTAGGAATTTAATCTTATCACCTTCTTTAATTAATGGATATTTTCTTTCAAGTTTGTTTTTATGTATAAAGTGATTATATATCAAAGCACCTTTTACATGTATAGGAGTTCCTTTGTTGTACATACTTGACGAGTTAGTATATTTACTAAGGTTATTGCATGATCTAGGAAACGCAATTTCTTCAGGCGATAATGTATTAAATACGTCTTTAAAACTATTTACAAATTTTACAACTGTATCCTCATTATCATTCATAATAAGACGAATAGCTTGTTTAATCTTACTTCTACACACTTCAGGTGTAGAGGACTTGACAGCTTCAACACCCATAATTTTCAGTTTAGGTGTATCATAAACGACACCTTCTTCATCAAATACATTCATCATGTATCTTTTTTTAGCAATCCATATACCCTTGTTAGCAATTGCTTCTCGTTTCATAATCATTTTCTGATCATATGCATTTACATATTTAGCAAGATTTTCAAAACTATTATCAATAACTTTTTGTATCTTTTGTTCGGATACTTTATTTAAAAAACCTACAATCTGTTTATCCGTTTTATCTTTACATACCTTTTCGACTAACTGACTAAGCCTTAAATAGATTGAATCTGTATCAGAAGCAACAACATAATTTACATTGGTTGTACTTAGAGTTTTATTCATAAATTTATTTACATCTCTTTCAACCCAACGAATAGACAACTGACCACCTAGTGTTATTGCCTCTGCCTGTTTAACATCAAAGTATCTAAAGTATTGATTGCCAATTGCACCGTAGGCAGAGTTAAGTGAAATCTTTTTTGCCATCTGAATATTATGACATCGAGCAATTTCATTTTCATAGATCGGATCTTTTGTTTTTTCAAATTCTTTTTTAGCTTGAATCGCTTTCTTCTTAAATACTACACGATCACTATACATTTTCTCCATCAACTCAGCAAGAAAACCTTGTTTGTCTTTTTTAAACATAGCACCATTAGGTGCAATAGTTACATTTTTTTTCTGGGCCCAAGTAAGATTAAATTTTTCATTTAAATAGTTTTCAACACCTACTGTTTGCGATTCAACACCAACAAATGTTTCAGGACTTATATTATATTGCATAATCAAATGTGGATACAAGCTGTTTAAATCAAACGATACGATCCATTCATGTAGTCCTAGTTGTGGGTCTTTTACATACGCACCTTCATATTGTGTATCCTTTTCATGGTCTTCTTTGGGTGGTATAATAATATTCTTTTTAAGTAGATGATTATAAATCAGTGTATCCCAACATCTTACTTGTGAATATACATCTGTATAATTTACTTTATAGTCATATGCCATAGTTAAACACAATTCAATCAATCGCATTTTATCTTCTAACCTATCAACCAATTCAACATCTTGTATATTATATTCTACAAATCTCTGATAGTCTTTCGTATAAAAATCTTTAAACGTTTCATAAGGATTTTCTAATTTTTGTTGACCCAATTCTACTTTAGCAATGTAATCAAGTTTATAACTTTCTTGTCTAACGTAAGTAAATTTTTTATATAAATCAAAATAATCTAAGATAGAAACACCTAGTATATTCCATATCTGATTGTTTTTATTCCCAACTTGTATTCTATCTGCGTTGACATAATTCCACGGTGACATTTTATTAATTGTATCATTATCAAACATATATCTCATTCGATTCATAAGATATGGTATGTCAAAAAATTTTACATTCCAACCAGTAACTATATCAGGATGATTTTTACACCAAAATTTTAAAAACTCTAATAATAAGTGTTTTTCATTTTGACATTTAATATATGTTGAGTTGGATTGTTTAGTAGTAAAGTCGCCAGTACCCCATGTTATAATTTGTTTATTACTATGATTTTTTACAGTAATACAAATAATAGTCTCTTTTGCAGTATCAGGATCTGGAAAGCCGTTCTCACACTCGGTTTCAATATCAAGTGTGAATATCTTTATGTAATTTTTATTCCATTTCATATCACCCCTGTATTCGTCAGCGATATACTGATAGTTATATCTATTCATACCATAGATTTTATATTCAGGCATGCCATTATATTCACTATAAAAATGTTTTGCCTTTGAAATAGAATCAAATCTTTTAGGCTTAAGATTTATGTTATCTAGTGTTTTAAATTGAGATTGTTCTTTTGTGGGTAAATATAGTTTAGGACTATAGTTAATACGACTCAAATACGATTGACCGTCAGCGACACCTCGGATAAGTAATTTACCTCTATGCTCAACTACGTTTGTATAAAAGGTGCTCGCCAAATTCATATAATATTATAACACAAAGACTTAGAAAAGTCAACTATGTGATAATTTTACTTTTAGGTGTAACTAACTGACCAGTATTTTGTTGATAAGCTGCTACCATATTATCATCTGGTGTTGTTTCAGCTACTATATTTGCCTTTTTAACATTAACAACTTCATCTTTTGTATATGGTATGTATGGATGAAATCCTATTTGCATTGGTTTACCAGGTTGACCTTGCATTGGAATCAATACAAAAGGTTTTTTAATTCCTTGATAAGTATCGTTTTCGTTTTCAGTGATTGGTGTACCAATCATATCCTCACCTGTGGTGAGTCTATATAATCTAATCATAATATACTCCTATAATATTAATTTTCAGTTTGTACTATTTCTTCAGTTTTTTCAACTTCTTCTTGTTTAGATTTACTTTCAGTGTTTTCTTTTTTACCAATATTATATTTAGCCTCTAAACTCCACTCTTTCTTTTCTTTAAATGCAATAATTTTTATTTGCGATAAAGGAGCTTTATTTTGTGCTTCTTCTGGTTTTAAGATTGTAAGTAAACCCCAATCCTGCATTAAAACAGAAATTGTATTCCTTCTTTGTATATCATTCTCAATTAAAGTAGATTTTTTGCCATCTAAAGCAAAAAGTTCTTTAAAATGAACAATGTAATATTTTCCTTGTTTATGCAAAATATGACATGATTGATATAGTTTTTTATCTTTTCTACTGGCTACACCTATCCGTGATAGTGTTTCTCTAATTTTTAAAAAATCATCTGGTTGCTTAATAGTAACTTCAAGCATTTGTTCAGGTGACCAACTGTAAGTCTCATTCATTATTTTTCTCTCCCACCTTTATCTAACTTATGTTTGATAAAGTCTAATTGTTTTTTGTCCAGTATGTCAAGGGCTACTTTTGCCTTTGTGTTGTTGTAACCATAATATTCTTTCACATACTCTAAATTTTTAGATTTAGACGCATTGGCCCATTTACCGCCAAACCTCTTTCTCTTACGAATACTATTTATCAAAAAATGAAACTGTAACCTATTGCTGATATAATGTCTCATGTTAACTTCATTTGCCATCATTATGGCGTCAACATGTTGAGATAAACAACGATTTATAACAAATGGTGGATACTTTTTTTCCCAAGTTAAATCGTCTCCATCAAGTAAGTCTACCTTAGACCAGTTGATGGCATTCAAATAATCACTTAATTTATATTCTATCATAATATACTTTCTGGTGCCGCTTCACGGATTTGAACCGCGGACCTACTGATTACAAATCAGTTGCTCTACCAACTGAGCTAAAACGGCTCTGGCTCCGAAGGCAGGACTCGAACCTGCGACCAATTGATTAACAGTCAACTGCTCTACCAACTGAGCTACTTCGGAATATTTCATTTATATTTTTTTTCGTGTTTTATATGACCTTTATGTGAACCCATATAGTAATCGCTTGGTTCATAATCCCATCTTTTACCATGATGACCTCTTATATCAGCATACCACATTCTTAACTTTACTATTAAAGTTCTCAATAATGTTCTTCTTGCCATTTTATCCTCTACTTAAATTTACATTCTGCCATGATCTGTGTCAGACACGCAACCATATTTATCTCATGGTCAGCTACAAAAGCTGATTTATATTGGTAATCAGCAATCGTTAACACAGCTGCAGGTATAGATTGTGGTTGTAGATTCTTATATAGTATATCGTAAATGCCACTGAATAGTGAAGAAGGATCTTTGTCAAGGTTTTCAATAACCCATTTTCTCATATCACCAAATCGTTTTTCTTTTAATAACTTGACTAACTCTTTATTATTCATATCTGACATTGATATAAGTATGCCACTATCAATTTTACCTCTTACGGAATATCTTTGTAATTCATTGATAGTTCTACGAAAGTCTGGATAATGTCTTTGTATTAATTCAGCAAGTACCTTTTTGTCAAATTCTATATTCTCATCTTTAAGAATAACACCTAATCTTTCCATAAATGCAGTGGCAGTTTTAATTTTTTGGCCATTTGTAATACGAAAGTCAATAACTGTACAACGACTATGCAATGCAGGTATGATTTTGTTTTTAAAATTGCAAGTAAAAATAAATCTACAATTTTTATAAAACGTTTCAATAAAATTACGTAATGCAGGTTGAACACTATCAGCGTTCATATAGTCTGCCTCATCTATAATAATAACTTTATGTGTACTTGATTCGTCTAGTGATACAGTGGACGCAAAGTTTTTGATTGTGGTACGTAAAGTATCAATATGTCTACCTTCATCTGAACCATTGATGATTAAGTAATCAGCACCTAGTTCTTCACACAAGGCACGAGCAACTGTTGTTTTACCCGTACCTGCTGTGCCTGAAAGAAGAAGATTTGGTATTTCTTTTTGAGAAAGAAATTTAGAAAAAGTATTCTTTAAATCTTCAGTTAAGATACATTCTGATATTTTTCGTGGACGGTATTTTTCAACCCATAGAAAATCTGACATATTACCACCTTAAAATGTTGAGTCAGCTTCTAAAGCAATCCAATACTGTACTTTAACCTTTTTGTTTATGAAGTGAGCAATCTTTGCCTTCGATAAAACAACTTCATATTCACCAGGAATAATTTTCATATTCTCGGCCTTAATATATGCAGTAAACTCTAAATCTGTTGCACCTACTGTAATTGATGATTCATTTGAGTTACTATTTTTTTTATCTAAAGCAACTAATTTGATCTTGCCTTTTTCACCTATAAAAGCAATATCGGGTAGACTCAAGTTAGTATATAACTTTTTAACAGAATCATAGTCTTCATTTTTCAATGTAAATGAAACTGTTTGATCTGGCATTTTAATATCTTTAGTAGGTGTTACTAAAGTCGACTTATCAGCAAAAGCATATCTTGCTGAAAGAGATGTTTTTTCATCTTGTATTTTCAGATTCGCTGAACCGTTAAATTTTAAAAGCGGTTGTCTGAAAGAATCAATCGCTCTTAAAAACTCTGGCAAATCATATATGCCAAATTCAGTTTCAAATTCATCTTCAATATCAGCCTTTGCCATAATGTTTTTCATGGTAGAAACTGTATTTAAAGTTTTACCAGGTTTAAATAGTATATTAGCATTTATGTCACTAAAATTTCTTAATATACTAATCGTATTATCACTTATTTTCATTTCTTCTCCTTATCATTATTTAATAATAGTATAACATAATGTAATGCTTTAAGCAAGTCTTTACGATTATAACCACTTTTTCTGCCATACCTTGACAAATACTTGATTGCATTTGCCTGACAAAAATCACTCTTAATACCAATAGACTTTAATAAATCTAAAGTTTGTATACCATCTTTACCAGATGAGTAATGTTGTCCATATGTAGACTCAATATACTCTTTGATCTCCTTTAGTATCTTATCTTCATTGTATTTCATAATATTATTATATCACTAAATTGCATTTGAGTCAACAGCTATTGATTGTAAATATTTCAATACATTCTCTGGCGAAGATACACTATATGGATCTCCATCATTGTTATCAACCTTACCAGGTTCCTCAAACATAACTTCAACGGTACCATCATTTATAATTGCAGCGTAACGCCATGATCTCATACCAAAACCACAATCGGTTTTTTCTACAAGCATATCTACTTGATCTGTAAAGTCACCATTACCATCAGGTATCACTTTAACTTTTTCTAATTTTTGATTAGCAGCCCAAGCGTTCATCACATAAGAATCATTTATTGATAAACAATAAATTTCATCTATACCATGTTGTTTAAATACGTCATGTAATTTTTCGTAACCAGGTAGTTGTTGATTTGAACATGTTGGAGTAAATGCACCAGGTAGAGCAAACAATATTACTCGCTTACCTTTGAAGTAGTCATCTGTACTGATATTCTTCCATTCACCTAATGATCTAGTTCTAAAACTAATATCAGGTATTCTATCACCTTGTTTCATAATTTATTTCTCCTATTTAATAATCTAATTATACACGAATCACGTCAGTTTGTCAAGCGTCTGTACTACCAATTATTTGTAGATTTAGTTGAATTGTGTCCTAAGATTTTACCTTTGTTAGCACCCTCTTTTACTGTGTAACCTGAAGTGCCTCCACCATTTATATTTACTTCACTTCTACTAAACATTAATGATTTTGCTTTGTCAGCAATCTTTTTTGCTTTATTTCTTGCTTTAAATAAATGGGTAAATCTACTTTCACTTAAAAAGCTCATACACCCTCCTTTTATAGTTAGGTGCGTTCCTTCCCTTAATAGGTACTTCCGTCTATTGAATAGATGAACGATATTAAGTATTTATACGTGCTATGCGTTTAAAACATAGCACGTATTGGTTTGTTATGTAATAGATATAGTCTTTAGTTTTTTAGCATCTGGAATAATCTTCTCCATAGACACTTTCAATAGGCCGTCTTTTAACTCGGCACCTTTAACTTCAACATCATCAGCGATAGTAAACGATCTTTTAAAGTATCTTTTTGAGATACCTTTATGAATCATTGCCTGATCTTTTGGTTTATCAGCACCAACTGAATCTACAGCAACAGATGAGACTTTAGACTCGATAGTTAGTATATTGTTCTCACTAGTGATCTCAATATCTTTTTTATTGAAACCTGCAAGAGCAATCTCAATATCGAATTTATGAGTTCCTGTCTTAACTAGATTGTATGGTGGATAATTAACCGTAGGGTGATCAAACATAGATTCGAAATGATCGAACATGTCGTCAAATCCTACTGATAATGGTCTTAATTGATTGAAAATAGATAGTGCTTTTGTATTGGTCATATAACCTCCTTTTGTTAAGCAAAGTTTATTTTCTGAACCCTATAAGGCGTTCATATATTATATAATAATTATTTATATAATTTCAAGCGCCAGTTTTCTTTTGTCACGGAGTTAAACTGGCAAAGATCACCGTTTTTTTAGGTAGAATAATCTACCCAATCTACACCTCTACAAGGTCTTATGAATAGCCATGTAGTAATAATATATATATTCTTTCAACACAGACGGTATAGAATTCTTATATTTTTTTTACTTTTGTACCTTTTATCCACTTATAACCAAGAATTTCATCATTAGTTTTCTGTGCTTTTCTAATAATTTTTGATCGTTCTTTGGCCTTTTCTCTTTTAATTTCAGAGGGTTTAGAAAAATATTGTTTAGCTCTTAACTCTTTAACTATTCCTGCTTTTTGCACTTTCTTTTTAAGAACACGTAAAGCCTTTTCTAAATTGTCACCTCTTACTTCTACTGTAATTGACATTTACTATTTACCTCCCATCTCATTTTTTGGTTGTCTTTCCCACCTAGGTGGTTTATCGCCCCCAACATCATAGTCGTGGTATGATCCTTTTTTATATGTATCATAATTAGGTCTAGGAGTGTTACCCTTAACACCTTTTGCAATATCTTCTTTTGTATAGGCAGGTTTTTTTGATTTATCTAAAGAGCCCATATTATATGCCATACCAGGTTTCAGTTTATCTATTTTGCCACCTTTTTCTAAAAATTTTTTCATTAATTCATCACGCTCTTCTTGTGACATTTTTGATTTTATTTTTTCTAAACCACTGTTGTCTTTAAAATTACTCATTATGCCTCACTCACTAGTGATTTTAAATACTTACATTGACTTTCATTATTTTCAGTATTAAAACCAATAGATTGGTTATTAAAATATTTTTTTATTGCCTCACCGATATGGTCAGCAACCACATAATGGAACCAACATTTTTTCATATCAGTTACTAAATAAACTCCATCTTTAATTTCTTTAAAATGTATTTTTGGTTTTTCTTTAGCATATAAATTACTAATACTTATAGAGAAAATAAACATCAGTGTAAGTAAAAATTTTAACTTGTGGGGCACAACCCCCACAAGCGGACTTACACTATGGATAGATTTTTGACTACTCAATAGGTTAGACATTTATGTCTCCATCTTCGTCATCCTCACTATCATTGGAATTCTCTTGTAGAATTTCTGCCTCATCAGCCTTCTTTTTAGCGTCAAGGATTTCATCTACTGAAGCGCCACTATCTACTTTTGAATACAGATCAACAAATGATGTTTTAGTATCATCATCAAATCTATTAGTACATACAGATATTGCCTTCATTTTGTTTTTAAAGATACCATATGCCTCAGCGATATGCACAAGTCTTCTTGTACTTATAATCTCATCAACACCACCATCTTTATAGGTCTTTCTAATCACATCGGCCCACGTTACTAAATTATGAGCAAACTTGTCATCAGATTTACCAGCAGATTTTAATTTTGTACTAATAATTTTTTCTTCAATTTTAGCACTTGGATATTCTTGTTCAAATGTAACAGGAAATCTTTCAAGGAATGCCTCGTTAAGTACATTAGTACCGATAAACTTACCATCATCACTACCTTGACCTTTAGTATTAGCAGTAGCAACAACATTGAAACCAAGTTTAGGTTTAACAAACTTGTTTATCTTTTTAACATAGACGCCTGAACCCTCAAGTATAGGTTGAAGACACATGATCTTATTACTAGCAAGGTCGATCTCATCAAGTAAAAGAACAGCACCTCTTTCCATTGCCTCAATAACAGGACCATTTTGCCATACGGTCTGACCATCTTTTAGTCTGTAACCGCCAAGTAAATCGTCCTCATCAGTTTCAATTGTAATGTTACATCTAATCATCTCACGTTTTGCCTCGGCACAGGCCTGAGTCACAGCAAGTGTCTTACCGTTACCAGAAAGACCTGTGATAAAAACAGGATAGAATTTTTTAGATTTTATAATACTGTTTATATCAGTATAGTTACCAAACTTAACAAAGTCAGTATCTTTTTGAGGAACTACATTGTCGGTCAATGAAGACACGATATAAGCAGCCTTTGTATCATTTGAAATTTTGGCATCAGTTGTATCAACTGTGGTTGTATCAACTGTGGTTGTATCGTCCATAGAGTCAACATTAAGAGTATAAACTCCTCTACCAACTTTGTACTTGTCTGATTTTAACCAAGAAGGATTTTTAATAACCTTCTTTTTAACAAGAGCATTAATCTCAGCCCTAGTTACTGTATCTTTTTTGTAAGTATCTTTTAATACTTTCAATACAGTTTTTTGTGTTTTATTTAACTCAATCATAATATAAGTCCTTTCATATTTAAGTTATACATATATGCTATCATTTTTTGGGGTAAAAGTCAAGCGAAAAAAACCCTTCATTTATGCGATTCTTTTGATAAAGTTTTGTAATAATACTCTGGAATTGATTCGTTTTTTCATTCCCGACATAAACATCTTTTTTAAAGTTCTCTTATCAGTTGAATCTGATTCGAATACTTGATTAGCAACTCTAGTGCCAGAGTTTACATAAAAGTAAACATCATAAGCAGTATTATAATCAGCAATAAATTTGTCTTTAGTAAACATTTTTTTAGCCAACATCTCTTTATTGTAAGGTAATCTTAATTGATATTGTAATTCTCTGTATTTTGAAACTAGATAGAACCCAATAGTTTGTAAATCGTATTTCTTTTTTAAGTATCTTAACATAACACTAGTAAAATCTTTACGTTCCATATAGTAACTACCAGCCATTTGATATTTACCGTTCAGTTTAAGAAATAACTCACCGTTACCGTGTCTGCCCATACTATTTGAAGCACCATCTGTTAGTGTAACAAGTGATAACTTTTCAACGTTGTAGTCTTTTTTGAATTTTTTGATAATATGATCCATACCAATTAACGACTCATTAAGTGGTGTTGAGGATAAATAATAATCACCTGAAATTGAAGGAACAGTTTGATCTTCATTCATTGGATCATAACGTCTGGAAGTATAATAATCACCAAAGTACATTGCAGCCCTATGTAATATAGTAGCACATCTCATATAATCAACTTTTGATTGTTTATGTGAAAACAATTGTACAAGTTTTGTAGAAGAGTCAGGTAATATTGTTTTACTATTAACAGTAAAGCCAGACTCTGAATAATCATTTTTTGATTCCCTACAGTTATTCATAAACGCATAAACTGAAAAAGGTATATTAATTTTTTTACAGAATAAAGTTAAATTCAATAATTGTTCAACTGTAGGTAATATATGTTTTTGCATAGAGCCTGACCAATCAAGTAATAAAATCATGCCGTGATTTTTTTGATTAGGTATAGTAGTCATCTTTTTGAATATATCTTCAGCAAATTTATAAGTATGTAATTTAAGAGGATCAATAATACCTGTTTTATCTTGTGAAGCACGAGCATATAACTTAGCATTTTTTTTCATCTCAAATTCTTTAACTAGAAAGTTAACAACATTAGAAGACTCTTTCATAAATTTTTGAGTTCTAACCTTTGCCTTGTTAATTTGTTGTTTATCGTATTCTGTATTATTATATGCATTATCATAAATCATAACATCTCTAATAAATTTAGAATAAGGAATAATTAATTTTTTAAGATTAACTTTTGGTAATTCAGCATAACATCTATCATGGGCAGTATCATCTGTAATACCCTTAACCGATGTTTCATACATCTCAGCAGTAAGAGGTCTTAATTCACTTGGTGTATTATCAGTTGTACCTGCACCACCACCGCCAGTTTGTTTAGAGTCTTTTTTATTTGCCTCATCATCTGATTTATCTGACTCTGATTTTTTTTCTAACCATTCATCTAATTTTTCATCTGAAGTTTTATTTAAGTCATTACTGTCCATATCTGAATCTGATTGTTTATCACCCATTGATGATACATAAACTTTTTGTAATTCAGTTTTTTTCTTTAACTCATCTTTACAATAACCAAGTATTTCTTCGGATAGTTTTAAAACATCATCAAACGTTTTACATTTATCAACAGCGTCAACTAATATTTTTTCTTTGTTAGTAAATTTAAAATCAAGGTTTTTAGATGATTTATAATATAAATTAATTTTATCAATTAATGAATAATCAGTTTGTATATTTTTACCTTTAGTGCCAAAGAAATTATCTTTGTACATTTTATCAAAACCTTTGATATAGTCATCAGTAAGACCAGGATATTTTTTCTGTATAAGTTTATCAATTCTAGCGTCTTCAATAACGTTTACAAATGATTTAAATTCTTTAGTTCTATTTGCCATATCTTTCCATGACTCACTAGGAGTATGTAAAGCATGAGATACCTCATGGCCAACTAACATGTCATATACATGTTTTGATTTTTGTTCTTCTTTAAAGATAGGAATTGTTAATATTCTATTGACTACATCAAACGAAGCAGTTTGTACTTTGTTTTCTTGTACTTCGATATTTTCTGTAGCAAGTAGTTTTGCAAGTTGTGATTTATTTGTCATAATGTTTTTTGTCATAATATACACTTATGCTATACTAAAACGGTTTAAAAGTCAAGCATAGTTTTTGTTGAAAAACAAGGGTTTTTAGGAATAATTTTTAGAACAAAACGAGAACATATGATTTTTTACTTCATTCCTATGAAGATTGGTTCATATTTTCTACCTGGAATGTCAGGCCTTGCGAATCGTCCTATATAATTCTGTGATTGTTTCTTTTCTGATTTTGTACCTTCTAGTGTAGATTGCACCTTTGTACCTTGTTGAGTTGATAAAGATAGCCACCAAACTTGTATATCTTTAAATCCTGCCTCAACCATACAATCGTAGGTGTCTTCTTCAAAGGTCTTATATGATTTTACATTTGCAACATTGAAACCTGCATATTTACCTGGTTTCAAACCTGTGTGTGCGTTCTTAATAGTCTGTAATAAGAAACCATTACGCCATGCGTCTTGTTGTGGAAATTTGTTAAATGATTGTTCTTCTTCATCACCATATTGTTCATGTCCTAAATAAGGTGGACTTGTAAATACAAAATCTAAAGTATTTTGAGCAGGTATATAAGTTTCACTACCTTGTTTTAGTAGTACATATTTTTTGTGAGCATGCCCATATTGATCTCTAATCTTTTCTAAACCTGCATACGTAGGAACACAAGGGTCTGTGCCTATGTAATTTACCCCAGCTGCGATTGCACCCATTAAACGACCACCATAACCCATACTAGGATCCCAAACTGTACCTGCTTCTGTACCTTCTAGTGGACTATCTTTTTCTACAAATATATCATATAAAGTTGCAGCTGCTGTAGGCCTAAAATTAGAAACCATTTGAGTGCCACTATATCTTCTTAACATAGCTCTCATATCTGAATCTGTAATCTTGTGTGCTTCTCGTTTTGTGAAGAAAGTGCCTGTCAGTATTTTGTTAATACCTTTTTCTAAATGTTCTTCATCTTCCCATATCTCCATAGGTGTCTTCATCTTACCACATTTAATTGACCATGCGTGGTGCATATACGACCATGCAAGTGTTAACCCATGTGTAGATTGACCTATGATTTTATTTTGATTATCTAGTAAAGTATCTCTATTAAATGATAGCAATTTTTGAAATTCACTATCACGCCATTTTCTATCTTCAGGATAGTATGGGAATCCTTTGTTTTCTTTCCAGTCTTTAATTACTTCTTTTGCGTTTGACATATACGTTACCTGGGATTGTGTCTTTTGCCCAACTTGTTATCCCGATTAATTTCATATTCATTTTAACATAAAACTTGTTTGCTGTCAAGTTGTCAGCTCTTACTGATAAAAATACATCTTTTGGGCAATAATCAAAAAAATTGTTAAGAATTGATTGAGCGTTACCAGAGCCTGGCGAATCACTTGCAATTTGATGTAATACAGTATCACCCTTTTCTACTTGTACATCACCTATTTTTTGTCTTCTTTTTGCGTGATGGAAGGTAATCAATATACCATCTTCTAAAATAAGTTGTTTTCTATCAATCATTCTCACCATGTAATCTGTTCGTACATGAGGAAACCATTTTTTATGACTATAAAATATTTCTTTTACTTTATTAAAATCTTTCTTTTCAGCAAATATCATTTTAGTATATTAACCTCACTTTTAGTTTCTATTACAACACGAGCACCACAGTTTAATAAAGGTTTATCGTTACCACCATAGATAACTTTACTTGGCCCTAATATTTCTACCTCGTGGCAATAAGTATTGTTTTTACCTGATTTGATTGTAATGACAGGATCGTTTTTATCGTGTTTTTTGTTTGCTCGTATAACGTGTTGGTTAACGTGTATGTATGTCTTTTTATTCTTCACTTTGTTTTAGTAAGTTTTTGATTTTATCATTATTATAACAATCAACTACAAGATGTAGTCTATCTTTTGTCCATTTATTATGAACAGCGTGTGGTTTAGTAACATCTGTATAGTAGTATTTACCTGTTTCCAGATGATATAACTGTTCTTCTTTACCCTCCCATAGATAAAAATACACGTTTAAGGAAGTTCTTAAAGGGATGTGTATTCTAATTATATCTTTGTTTTTTATTGCTGTGTCAACCTTGTCTGTGTGTTTTTTAATTGTTGTGCCGGCTTTCAATCTCATTACTCTAACACGCTCAAACTCAGCAGGTATGTGAGATAATATTTCTTTGATTGGCAATAAAGATGGCTCTTCGTATAATTTAGTCCATCTTAATTCATCAGGTTTTACATCAGATTTTAAAACGCCTGGTTTTAATATATTTAATACATCATCACTATATCCCCTAATAGATACAGCATCCCAATTACCCTTTGTGTTATATTTTGTTTTTACAGCAGAAAACTGTAATTCATCTAAAAAATTGCAACAACTCTTTAGACTCTGTTTGTATTGTGGTAAATCTAGTTCTTTGACGAGTTCCATTTTTCTTGCACCTTTTTAATTTGCTTATTTCTTTTTTTTAAAGCATAGTTTAGTTTAAACTTACTAACTTTTTCTGTAAAAACTATGCCATTCATATGATCAAGCTCATGTTGAAAACACCTGCTCACCAAGCCTATCATTTCTTCCTCTTGTTCTTGTAGATTCTCATCTAGGTATTTAACTTTTATAGCACTTGGTCTTTCTATATTTAAAAATAAAAAAGGAAAAGTTAAACAACCCTCTTGCATATGTATTGTCTGTTTACTTGCCTCTATTATTTCTGGATTTATACATACCCATTTTTTACTATTATGAATATCTGGATGAGAGCCCATAATAAACATTCTGTACGGTTTACCAACTTGATTAGCTGATAATCCAATACCGCCATAGTTACTCATTGTTTCAAACATATTATCCACAAACTCTTTTACTTCTAGTTTTTCTTCTTTCTTAAATTCATCTATATTGAATGGCGCTATAGATGACAATACTCGGGGATCTGTTGGTGGTAATAAAGTATATTTCATTATGCTAACCTCGTAAAGTTTTTATATTTTTCAAATTTAATTATATTTGTAAACTTATCAAATAAAATATCACCTTTGTGGGATATAATAAATGTATTCTCTTTTGTTAATGTTTTTAATATCTTAAAAAAGTCTTCGGTACCTTGACCATCTAAACTACTATCAAATATTTCATCTAATATTAATAGATTTGTATTTGTACTGTTCTTCATTTTAGCAATTGTACGCCATGTAAATAATAACGCAAGGTCTATTCTTAACTTTTCACCTTCACTAAAACTGTTATAGTTAAATGTATCTCTAAATCTACTCTTTATTGTTTCATTAAACTCCTGATCTAAATGAAAGTTAACAAAGAAGTCCATAGACTGGAGATATTTATTAATCAAATTATTCATTATAGGTAGATACTTCTTAATGATATTTGCTTTAACACCTGTATCATTTAATATCTCTCTAGCGATATCAATATATTTTTTTTCTTCTACGGCCTTTTGTTTTTCTACATTTACTGATTTTAAGTTTTCTTCTATCTGTTTTAGTTCTTTTTGTATAACATTTGTGTTAGTATCATCATTTTCTAATTTAGAAATTTCAATGTCTAGCCTATTTGAGTGTCTATTAATTTCTGAAATAGAGGTATTAATTTTTGCAACAGATATATCTAGTTCATTAAGTTTCTTTTCTACTGCTTTATATTCTTTAATCTTTTCATTTGTTTTTCCCATTTCAGATGTTAGTTGAGATAAACCATTTTCTAGTTCAGCAATTTTTTTCTTGCCGTCATATATCTTTGTTTGTTTAAACTTTTCATTAATAGGTTGTGTACATGTAGGACAACTGTCGTTAATTTCAAAAAACTGTACATCTTTTTTTTCTCTATCAAGTTTGTGTTCTATTTTTGATTCTAGTTTTGTAAGTTCATTTGATTTTCTTGTGTACTTATCAGCGCCCCATATCTCTGCTTTTGTAGATATAATTTTTTCATTTAGTAATTGTAACTTTTGATTATATTCATAATTACTTTGCTCGTTTTCTTTTAGCTGTTTTTTACGAGTTTCTATATCTGTAGTATCTCTACTTTGTATTTCTTCAAAGTGTTTTTTTTGTAAATCGTACTTTTCAGTCATTAAATCATATCTATGTTTTACATCAATAACAGATTTATTTAACTCACCTTGTTTCTGCCTTAATAGTAAATCCATGTGACTAAAAACTCTTATATCTAATATTTCTTCCACAACCTCTCGTCTATATCTGGCACGTAAATGCATAAATGGTTCATATGAGGTAGAACCTAATATAACAACTTGACAAAAGGCTCGATAATTACATTTTAAAATATTTTGTTCTAACATATTTTGATAGTCAACATTAGAAGCATCCTGATTTAATAATTCATCATTACAATAGACTTCAAATTTATTTGGTTTTATTCCTCTTATGATTTTATATTTTTTATTACTAGTTTCAAACTCTACTTCTATCTCACAATCGTTTTGATTAATAGTGTTTACAAGTTGTTCTTTTTTAATGTCTCTAAAGGCTCTATTAAATAAAGCAAAGCATAGAGCATCCAACATGGTAGACTTACCTGCACCATTTGTACCTATAATTAATGTTGATGGTGATTTTGCTAGATCAACTTCGATAAATTGATTACCAGTAGAAAGAAAGTTACGCCATCTTAATTTTTTAAAATATATCATACGTTATTATCGTTTGCTTCTATGTAAATAGATTTTAAATATTCCTTTAGTTTAGTTCTATTTACATCCGTTTCTAATTGATCAACATAATTGTTTAGAAAAGTAACCGTGTCTTCTCCCATATCAAGTATGTCATCTCGCACACTGGCTTTAATGTCTGAATAATCTTCTACAATATTTAAGTCATGTACTGATATTTCATTATACAATCTTTCTATGAATTTGTCAAACATGTGTTCATTGGTTTTATTTAATACAATGAGTTTTATAAAATGATTGTGATAAGGAGTTATATCAAGGTTATTGTAGTCTTTCTTTTTATCATCATATATTATTTTTTTGTGTATAGTAACGGGATTTATAATTCTAGTTATCTCCCTAGTATCTGTATCAAATATATGAAAACCTTTAGGGTCCTGATAGTCTGACCAAGTCATCTCATATTGAGCTCCATTATAGTGAATTTGACCATCGTCTGTATGTTTATGAAAGTGTCCTGATATAACTCTTTCAAATCTTTTAAAATCTGATTTACTTAAACCGTGTTCGTTAATAACACCATTTTGCATTTCAACACCCTTTATTTCTAAATGACCCATAACAATATCAGCCTTTGCCGTCTGTAACATATTCATGGAATGATTGTAGTTGTCATCACATATCCAAGGTACAAATAAAATATCAGTACCGTCAAAATTTACAACTGTTGATTTTGTATAAATCCAAGGCTCATGTTTTTTATCAAATGATGTATAGAGATTTTCTATAGCGTTTATCTCATTTGTGTTTTTAAAATATGTATCATGGTTACCAATAATAATATGAGTATCAATTTCTTCTTTATATAATCTATCCCAAAATTGTTTTCTGAATATAGAAGCAGTTTGAAAATTTATAAACTTTCTTCTATCAACAACATCACCTAAGTGTACTAAAGTTTTAATATTATTTTCTTTTAAATATGGAAAAAATATTTCGTCATAAAATCTTAATTGATATTTTCTAAAAGCTTCACTGTCATTACGAACACCGAAGTGTGTATCATTTAATAATGCTATTTTCATTACGAATCTAAAACGCTTGTATAGTTTCTTCTTTTTCTTTTTTTAACTTTTATTTCAGAAACTTTTGGTTGATCTTCAGTTGAGGGTCTATTTTTTCTCAAAAATTCTAAAAATTGATTTTTATAAGCGTTATTTGTATCTCCAGGTAGTGTGTCAAACTCATCTATGTTTGCTTGTTCAATTAATCTATATTTTATATTTGTTTGTTTTTTTTCTTTTTGAATTCTTCTTATAAAAGCATAATAAATTATTTGTGTAAAATAAGCAAATGGATTATTTGATTTGTTTGGGTTAAAGTTTTTAAGGTATTGTAAGCAGTTTTCTATACCATCAGAAATCATGTCATCCTTAAAGGTGTAATTTATAAAGTTTGGTCTATAAGATAAATGATTAGCAATTTTTAAAAAACATTCACCAATATAATTTGTTACAGGTGGTGATTTTCTTCCTCTTTTTTCAGCTTTTTCACATTTAATTTTATATTCAATCATTGCTTTTAACAACTCTTTATTATCCACATAATGTTCAGGTTTCTTTTTTAATCTAGTCATAGTTTTATTATATTATATATTTTTGTTTTTGTCAAGGGTTTAGATTATAAGCTCAACTACTACAGCTTCTGCTTTACCATATTCTTCATAACGTTCATTGTAGTGTTTCCATATCTTTTTTTCAAGTGTTTTTTGAGTGCCTTTATATGTATAGTTGAGTTCACAATATTTTCTCCAATCATCACTATTATATGTAACCTTTATTCTCCATTCATCTTTATCGCTTGACATAATTTACTTTTACTGTTATACTACCCATGTGGGTTGTTACCGAGGAGAATAGCTACCTCTTAATGTATCTTCTTCGAAGGCATATCTAGTAGATCAGCAATCTCTTTTATATCATTTTTATCATTATTTAAATCGGTTTTTATTTCTTCATTATTATTAGGAGATGATCCATCTGTAGGTTCTTCTATATATTCATCTATATATTCATCTTGTTTTTCATCATCATCTATTAGGTCTCTTTCCACAAATTCAGGAAGCTGTTGTTTAGCTTCTCTTAATGAGACAACGAGATTAGCATATCTTTTTGTAAATTGTGAGGTAGCATTGCATATTGTTATTATTTTATCTATAGGTATAGTGACTATTTTCTCATCTGTAAAACCCACCCATTTGACCAATGCAATATAATCAGAAATTCCATATTTGGTAATACGAGGAACATATTTAATCAACATAGGTTCCTGCAACCTTAAAAGTTTAGAATTTTCAGGCAGTTGATCTTTATGTAGAGGAAATTTGCAACATATCTCCTCACCAGAGACAAGTCTTATTACCTTTACAGATTGTGTATCTATACGATCAATCATATTACTATTTATCTTTTAAAAATATACTATGTATTTCATAGTCAAAGCCTTCTCTATTGTAGATGTTAACTCTTTCCTGAAAGTGTGTTAATGTGAAGTTCTTTTTATCTTTATATGTAAGGTCATCTGAAATATCATAGACTGTGGCAGACTGTTTCTTATCACCGACACGTAGCCCACGACCAATACTTTGCAATACTCTTATAGGGCTCTTACTAGGGCTACTAAAAATAATGTTGTGTAAATTACGAATATTGATACCAGTGCTGAACGTCCCGAAAGAAGCGATAATAATTGCGTTGTCAGACTTCTCTGTGATTTCTCTAATTTTTTCTCTATCATTTGTTTCAGTTCCACCATAAACGAAAAATACTTTTCGTTTTGCTTCTGCCTTTTCTTTAATTAAGTTATATAAAACCTCACCGTGCTTTTCAACTAATTGAAATAAACATAAAGTATTGCCATTGAGAGCTAAAGCTAGATTTCGTATGTATTTATTACGAGAAGAATTTTGAGTGAGGTATTCCAGTTCTTCAAAGTATTTGACATCATATACTTTTTTAGCTTCTGTTTCAGGATACTTTAAATTTAGACATTTAATTTTTAGATTTGCAAGTTGTTTTCTCTCAATTAACTCTGCTGTAGATACAACTTTGTTGACCATGCCAAAGAGACCTGTCAATACTAACTTGTGTGTTTTACTATCATCTAACGTACCTGTAAGACCTATTCTGTATTTACAATCTGTTAATTTGGTCATTATCTTTGTCAATGATACAGCCTTAAACAAGTGTGCCTCATCACCTATAACTGCACCATAGTCTTCAAAAAATTGTTTAGGCATTTTGTATAGCGATTGCCATGTTGATATAACTATACGTTTATCTTCGTCTATATCGTAGCCATGATATTTTCTACTGACATTTGTTTCTACATCATAACCGTAATCTTTAAAATCTTTGTATAATTGTTCCACTAGTGATGTTGTTGGTACAATGATTAGAATATTGTTGTCAATTACATTTAAGTAGTGTCGGACTAACATGTATATGATAAGTGATTTACCAGAGGCAGTAGGCGATAAAATTAGTCCTCTGTCATATTTTAAAGCAAATTTAAATGCGTTTATCTGATAATCTCTCGGTTTGATAGACAGATCATACTCATCAATCATACCGTCTATATCGGCGGCTGTGACACTCCTATGTGTCAAAATATCACTAGATTCAACTATATGTATGTTTTTCTTCTTACACCAGTCTTTTAAGTATGGATATAATCCTACATATACTTTACCTGATGCATATGAATATAGTCTTATTTTTCCGTCCCACACTCTATTACGAAACTGTGGTGTAAATTTATATCCAGGTACTTCAAATGAGAAGTAATCTGATAATTCTCTACGAATAGCGGCATCAGCGTCAATCTGAATATATACGTCATTGAGTTTATCAACGATAATATTTTGCATATTATATAATGCCAGAAGTAAACTTTTTCCAGTCTATAGCATTTTTAATTTGAAAACCACGATTAGAAATAATCTTAACTGTTTTATCTAGGTAGTCAACGATACTTTGTATATAAGTTACTTTTTGTTCCAACTTAATAAGTTCATCATCTGATTTAAGATATTTGTCAACATCTTGTTTTAATATTTTTAGATTAAATGGTTTTACTTGATACACACTTGGGTCTGCCTTGCCTGTATAGTATTCCCATTTATCTCTTGTTAATCTGGCCAAATCTTGTTCAGCTTTCTTTAATAGATTAGTATATTGATTATGAAACTTCATATACTTGTTATGTAGTTGTGGTGTTTTTAATGATTCTAAATCAAGTTCAGTATCATTTATTTTTAGGTCTTTGTCGGCGAGTGCCTGCAGCTCATCAAAGGTCATAATATCTCCATTATATTGTTTTAATTATTTAGTTTATAATTAAGTAGTGGTTTCTGTAGTAATACTGTCGCCAATACCAGCAAACTCGTATATACTATATTCAAATGTTACAGTTGCTGTGAGATAATCCACATCTGTAGCTTGTTGATTATAATCTAAACTAGATAGTGATGTTGGATATAAATTTCTAAATCTGACTTCTATATTTGAATTATTCTTACTTGTTAATATAAACAAAGTTGCATCTGAATATAAACCACCATCATCCTGTACAGCTTTATTTACTTTACCTAATTCATCATTTGTGCCTACGTTTTGAGTTGTGGGAAATCTATCTGTACCTGCACCTTGTAATGTACCAAATTGACTATAATCTTTAGGAAAACCAACACCAGTTAACCAACCATGTATTTCTCTATAATTTTCTAAATTTTCATCTACCAAAAATGATACAGATAATGCTTCATATTGAAGTCTATCACCTGGTAAAGGTATATCCTTTAAAGGTGTAATTTGTTCAGCCGTACCTAAACTAAGACCAGGTACATTTGCAGCTGTACAAAAATATTCTACCTTGGGAAGTTTAATTATACTAAATTTAAACTGCGTGGGTGACGCATAGTCTAATTTAGTTGGTTGTCTGTTAATTGAGTTTATAGTAGTCATACTACTATTTATCTGTTTCCTTATCTACTTCTTGCCACTCTTTTTCAGTAGATTTATTTTCAAGTTGTTTTTCAGGCTCAGTTAATACGTTGTCTTTTTGTTGTACCTTTTCAATTTTTTTTTCTAATTCATCTAATATATTGGGTTCTGAATTTAAGTATTTTAATCCATGTGCAACTAGTGTAAGAAAGGCACCTACTACGAGTATGCCTAAAAGTTCTTTAAATGGTGTTTTCATACTTTTATTTATAAGACCAAAAAAAAGGGGTGACTTTTACATCACCCCTTTTTAAATATTGTAATAAACAAATATTACATAATGTTCGCAACTTGAACACGTCTGTAGTATCTGTTTGAGTTGATTGCACCAACACCATCAGCAGTGATTGAACCACTTGCAGAAGCACCAGCAAAAGGGTTCGCAACTAGACCATATCTAGTTTTGAATCCAATTTTTGGTTGGAATGAATCTTGGCCAACTGCTCTTACCATTTGTAGTGGTACATATGGGCAGTAGAATAAACCAGAGTCATACGGTGAAGTTCCTTTGTAACCAACAACATAGTATTGTTTAGCAGGTGATGCATTTGAAGCTAAATTAGCAGCATATGGATCAATGTAAACTTTGTACTTACCGTTTAAAACACCAGCAAAAGTATTACCAGTATCATCAACGTTTAGGTTGTTGTTTAACGCAGGAGTGTAATCTAACACACCAGCCATTTGCAATGCACTAGCAACATCTGAAGAACAGATAATAATATTACCTTTTCCTCTTCTTGTTCTTTGTGCGATTGTATTTGCATCTCTCTCAACTTGGAACATTAGTCCTTTGAATCTTTCAACAGACCATCTTCCATTTGAGTCAGTATCTAAATCAAAGATACCAGCAGTTGTTGTGTTGATTGCAGCGTTAGCATTATCGTTATCAGCAGCACCTGCTTCAGCAGTTCTGTAAACTGTTCTTACAACTTCTCTATTGATTTCAGCTAAGATTTCAGCAGATAAGATGTTTGATAATTCAGTTTCAGCGTCTAAACCATGAATTGCTTTTAAATCTTGAGCAAGTTCCATAGTGTATTCTGCTTTAAGAGCTCTTGACTTAGCAGTAACAGTTGATTTCTCAATTGAGAAAGCCATTTCAGCAAAAGAGTTACCAGAGGCATCTCCTAAAGCTTCAGCAGCTGCTGTAGTCATACCAGTACCAGTTGTGTAACCAGTTGAAGTACCGATTGAGTCATTAAGTACAGCTGGGTTTTCGCCAGACTGTGCTGTTGATGAGAATCCATCTACAGATGAACCAGCGGCATTTCTACCACTGAAATCTGTATCAGCTTCGTCAAAAAGAGCTTCAGAACCTGATTGACTTGCATATCTGCTTCTCATAGCAAATATCAAACCAGTTGGTCCTGACATAGGTTGTACACCAGCAATATCGTAAGCGATAAGGTTTGGCATAGCTCTTCTAACTAGACTAATTAAAATAGGATTCCAATTTTGTATTGAAGAACCTGTTGCATTAGTAGGAGCTGCTTCGTTTAAAAACTGGGCATCTTCTTTTAACGCTTTTTCCTGGTTCTCTAATACCATTGAAGTAACGGCTCTTTTGTAACTATCCTTGACCTCTGGAAGATCAGGATGATCCAAAACGGGCTGCCACTTTTGTTGTATTGATTCAGATAAAAACATTTTTCTATCTCTCCTTGTATTAGTTAATTAACTAATCCTTACTTTAGGTAAGGATTTTTTTTTGTTTTACTAATTGCAGCAGTATATGCAGCCATTGATTCAGATAAATCTAAACCAGCATTATTTTCTGCTACTTCATTAGATTCAGTATCACTTACTTTAACTTTTGGAAAGTATGATTCTTTTAAAGTTTCAACACTTTTTCTAAAGCTTTCAGCATCTGTATACTCAATATTTTCTGCTAAACCTTTAAGTTTATCAACTTCAGTTGCAGCCAAATCAGCAGATACATCATTGATAATATCTGTTCTTATTGATTCTGCAATTTTTTGATTTAACTCAACGTTTTTCTCAATAGATTTGTTAACTTCTTCTTTTAACTTTTCTATCTCAGCAGCTTGATTCTCAATTACGTCATATTTCTCTTGTGGAACATTGATGTAATGAGATTCAAATAAAGATTTAAGACCACCAATAAAATCTTCAGTGATTTCATTTCTTAATCCTTTTTCTATTGCTAATTCGTTTTCTTTCATCCACTCCTCAACAACATAATTTAGATAAGCATCAACTTTTTCAACTATTTCTTCTTTAACAGAAGCAACACCTTCGTTTACTTTAGTTTCGTATTCACTTTCTAAACTTTCAATTTCTTCGACAAGTTTTGCTTTAACAGCAGACTCAAAAATTGTAGCAGCTTTTATTTTGAATTCCTCAGAAAGGTCTTCACCATCAGTTAGAGCAGCAACATCTTCTTTCATGTTCATATCTTTAACTTTATCTTTAGCTGTCATCATTTCTTTCTTAGCTTCTTTTTCTTTGTCAGCTATTTCAGAAACTTCTTTTTTCTTTTCGTCTTCTTCTTTGTCAGCAACTTCTTTAACGTCTTCTTTTTTCTTCTCGTCTTCTTCTTTGTCAGCGACTTCCTTAACATCTTTCTTCTCGTCTTCTTTTTCTTCAGACTTATCGTTTTTCTTGTCAAGGTATTTTTTAAGACCTGCAGGTAACTCACCTTCTTTCATATCTTCTTTATCTTTAGAAGCTTTCATCATCTCTTTTTTTTCATCATCTTTATGAGCTACTTCTTTCATGTCTTCTTTTTCTTTTTCGTCTTTCTTCTCGTCAGCTTCGTAAGCAGCAGCCACAGTTTCTTTTTCTTTGTCTGCTTCTTTTTCTGCTTTTAGAGTAGGCATTGCGTCCGCTGTACCTGCACTTTTTTGTTGTGGGTCACCAGTAATGTGATTAACCCCTTGTGCGAAATCTATTTTTGCGTCTGTCGGCGAAGTAACTGCTTTTGTAATAACTTGTTGTACAGTTGCTTGTAGCGACTTTGCTGGTTCAGCTGGAGCGGCATTTTTCGTTGGCAAATCTGCCATTGTTTTGTCAGCCATTGTTCTATCTCCTCAATAGTTTATTTGTTAATTATTGCAATAATTACACCATCCCCTAGGGAATGTGTCAATTACTATTTATAAAATTACAGCTTTTTAAGAAAAGATTCGAATACTAGAGCGTTTTTTTCAGCTCTTGCAATTCTCTCTTTACTCTCTGCCTGTAACTTTAATTCTTCTACTTCTTGCTCTTTCAATATCCCATTATTCCAAACCCACTCTTTGCCTTCCATAATACCTTCTACGTAAGCTTCTGGAGCACTTGGGTCTGCGACTATATCAGCCGCGGTTGCAAGATAAAAATCATTTTTGACTACATTAGCACCACCTACATTTGTAAGTGTGCCCATTCCTCTGCTTGAAACTCCAAGACTAGCGCCCTCATCAATTAAACTTTTCACTATTTTTCCATATGGGGTATCTAATACTCGTGCTTCGCCTATAAAATTACTGCCTTCGGGTGTAAGAGCTTTGATCATGTGCGATACTCTTTCTAAATTTACTGTCGGGCCATCAGGATGACCAAGTTCGCCAAAAGCTCTGTTTTTTTCTATGAACTCTCTATTATATCTAATTACTTCTTTTTGAAGTATCTCTTTAGGATAGATTCTTCCATTTCTATTTTTAACATCTGATTGCATGAATATACCTTTGATAGAATAGCTTTTCTTACCATTCTTTTCTTCTACAATATATTGTGCGTTACTTATTTCTTCGGTAATTAATTTCATTTGTATCTATCTCTAATTTTTCTCTAATACTATTTATACTTTTTATTACCTAAACTCAACAATAATAGTGTAATTATCACCACTTGCAAAGTTTTTTGTGGATAGTAAAATATCACCTGTTGGGGACGTAGCGTTGTTTACAATCTCATTTCCCGATGTTCTTAAATCCCAATAACCGTTACCTGACAATAATAATGCTGTAGAATTAGTGTTACCATCCCATATCAACTCAACAGTTGATTTACTATTTGCAGTGTTTATAGAATACCAAATCTTACTGATTTTTCTATTACCATCTTCGGTCATAAAAGTTAGTTCAGAAGCATCAACTTTTTTAACTAAAGTCTCTCCTGTACCGTCAGATATATTTGTTAATTTTGTAACAAATTTTACGCCAGATGTATCTGCTATCGTTTGTGTAGTTACCGTGTCAGCCATGTTTTATCCTAACTTCTTGGTGAACCTACAGCAGATGCTTTAGATGTAGCGCAAGTAATTTTGTCTTTTGGTGCTTTTTCAATTATTAATGTATCACCACTTGCAATATAAACAGAACCTAAAGTTACACTGTCACCATCTGTTACTGTCAATGTAGTATTTGAAGTAGCATGTACTCTTACAAAACAAGCATTGCCAATAGTATTTGCACTTGGATTATCTACATTACTTCCTTTTACTATAAATGTTTGTGCCATTTTTTTACCTTCTTAAAATTGTTAATGTTTCTTTATCAAAATAATTCATTAAATCATTCACCTTTACATTATATTGTTTTGCAGCGTTATTAACATTTTTTTCAAAATTAGCAATAACGTCACCGTCTTTATCAGTCACTCTAAACACCATATCAACAGCACGCTTCATTTTAGGCGTGAGTTTGTTATACTGCCTAGTACGTTTATAATCGTTAGCTTCAGTTATATTATCTTTTATAAAATTACTGAGCCACTTCATCACTTGCAACCTCTGATGAAGCTGTTTCTGCAGCCTGATCATTACCTGAGAATGGATTAGCTTCAGGTGTTTCGACACTAACTTGTCCTGTAAACATAGATTTTGCCACATCACCTTTCACACTATCTAAAGAAGCACTAACTTTATCAGCAAGAGCGTTTCTAATGTCTTCTCCTGCTTGTTTGTTATCTCCAGTTTGCAGTGAGTTTACAAATTTATTTAAGTTTTCGTTACTCATCTTTTATCTCCTGATTATTATTTTGTTGAGGTTGCTCTGAAGCAGCCTCTTGTTCAATTTGATTATCTATTTCTAATATTTCTTGTTCATTTTGTTTTAGAATTTTTGTTCTAATATATTCGTTAGAGAAATATTTACCAACATATCCTTCTAATGATTGAGCAAGTTGTACTCTTTCTTTCATCATTTCACTGTTTTTCAATTCAGCAAAATAGCCATCTTGTAAGAAAGAATATGTTATATCTCCCATTATTGAGTCCCATTCTTCGGGTGCAATTATACCTTTTAAAATTAATTGAGTTTTTAAAAGATCATGGAATAACATAGTAAATTTCTTTCTCAATCTACCCACAAATTTAGTAAATTTAACTTCATCTCTACTAATTTCTGCAGCTCGACCAAGATTAAAACCTTGACCACCTTCTAACCTACTAATTGGTATATTTAATGAACGATATAATTTCTTTTGGAAATATTCTATATCGGCAATCTCACCTAAATTTTGACCACCGGGTAAAGTAGTAATTTCAGTTCCTCTACCACCTTCTCTACGTGGCAACCAAAAATCTTCTAACATACTCATCTTATTTCTATCATCTCTGATTTCACCTGTAGATGCATCATAGACCATTTTATTTCTATATCTTGCCATAACATCTCTTAAATATTGTTCGGCCTTTACTTTAGGTAAGTTACCTACGTCAATATAAAATATTCTTCTTTCAGGCGCTCGAGCAATTCTGTATATTACAACAGCATCTTCAATCATTCTTAATTGATTAACTGGTTTAATTGCTTTATGTAAATAAGATAAAACTTGATTTTGTGTTTGATCTATTAATCCTGAAGGACAATAAGCAATAGCATCTGTTGCTATTCTCAATCCACCTGCATTAGATGTTGCAGTTGGATGTATTCCTCTTTCATTGAATATATAATATTCTTGGAATTTGTTTTCAAAAGCAAAAGAACTTGGCATTCCATCTGTTCTTTGTTTTCGCACTTCTCTAATCTTTTTAATTTTTCTAGGATCGATATATCTTAACTCTGTTATACCTAATCTAGGAGAATCTTTGTCTATAATTTTATGATAAAATAATCTACCATCCACGTACCATCTTCTAAAAATGTCGTGGCCTTTTATATCAAAGTTTAATAACTTTAATATTTCAGAAAACGATTCTCGTATTTTCTTTTTAACTCCTTCACTGTACTCAATTTTACTTAAATCTAAATGTACAGACTGTTGATTTTCATTAGATACAATTGATTCAGATATAATATCTTCAATTGCTAAATCACATTCTGGATGTAAAGCAACTTCCCTATATCTTCTAATTAAATCTAACTCATTTCTAGCTGTAACATCAAAACCTCCATAAGACGCAAAAAATCCACCAGCGGGAACGGTTTGTGTACCGTCCTCCGCTTGAGGTGGAACTATATTTTGTCTTGGATCGGTCGAAGGACCTTTCAGTCTTTCAATTTTAAACCCAAATAGCTCTGCCATAATTTAATATCTCCTGTTACTAATACTTATAATGGAATTAAGTAGTAGTATTTGTTTCAAAGTATTGGTATCTATGCGTAGCAGTAAATGATTCTACTGTGTTGTTAGTACCATAATCCAGACCAATGTCATCCAATGTAATTGGAAACAATCCTCTGAACGTGTATGATTTAATCACATTACCATTTCGGTCTAATTGATCAACGAAAGCATCAACTTGATAATCAGCAGGATTTACTAATCCTTCATTATCAGACATATTATTAATTCCGTTCAACCATCTTTCATATGCGTTACGAATTAAGAAGTCAGTATCATTTAACATAGTAGTAGTCCATGGACTAAATGTTCTATCTCCTGATACATATAACTCTCTACCTCTAAATGGAATAGGCACTTCAGTGACCGACATTCCAGGCAGACTTGTTGATGTACATAAGAAAGACATTGTTTCAGTCTCTCCACCTACACTTGCAAATCCAGGGAAAGGCATTGTTACTCTAAACTGATTAGCACGAGCTCCACCGCCTCTTAACTTACTTTTAAAGTCATTTATATTTGGCATGATTACGCTCCTACTACTTCTTCAAATGCAACACCTGTTCTTGTTGCAACGAATTGAAGTGTTATAAAGTTAATTGATCTAGCAGGTTTAACAAAAATATCTGCTCTAAACTCATTTCTATCAACTACAATGTCAGGAGAATTATTAGTTTCATCACACACTACTAAAAAGTCTGTGATACCTCTTCTACCTTGCACATCTCTTAGGAATGGCTCTACAATATTTCTAAATTGAGCTCTAGTGAATTCATCATTGAATTCAAATAACTGAAATTTAGAAGCAGTTGCGACTGCCTTTTCTAAAGTGATAAAAAGTCTTCTTACATTTATTCTGTCAAACGCACTAGGAGTAGTTAATCCTGTTTTGTCACCAAATAGAACAGTACCTTGTCCTGGGAAAGTAACAACTGGATTAATTCTAGCTCTGTATAACGTGTCTCTTTGTGTTTTTGTTGGATTGTATGCTAATTTAACAGCACCTCTAATTACTCCTCTGTTATATCCAGCAGGAGAAAACCAAGTATCTGCAATTAAATCTGTTCTTGCAGCCAAACCAGCAATATCACCGTTTAATGGCACATATCTAAAAACATCATTGTATCTATCGTAAGTGTATTTGTATCCACTGTCAAACACTACATATGATGACGATCTGATTGCATCAAAAAAAGCTTTTACGTTATTTGTTTGTGTTTCTGAATTTGTTACGCCTACTACGTCACTTCTTTCAGGTGAAGCAAAAACAATTGCATCTTTTCTATTTTCTGCAATTGTAATTAAGTTATCTACATGAGTAGCATCACCCTTAGCAGCAATGATTAAGTTAACATCAACTGTTTCAGCGTCTGCAAATTTTTCATAAGCAGTTTTCTTTTCTCCAACTGTAGAAGCTGAACCATCTGAACCACCTGATAAACTTTCATTACTCACACTTGTTACTGAAGTATAAGTTGTTCCTGATGCAGCGTTACCCCAATTTGAACCAGATGCATTATGATCCATCCAATATACGTATTGAGATTTATTGTAAATAACATCTGGATAGTAATTAGTGTCGCCTTGTGGTGTTTTCGCATCTGAAGCTTTTGATAATGAATCATAAACTTCTAATACTGAACCTGCAAGACCTGTGATACCACCGTCTTCGTCAATTACAACTACATGTAATTCATCACCTGAACCGTTTCTGTCTGAAACATAAGGTGAAGTTCCTGGTGCAGCTGCAACTAAATCGTAATATTGCCATCGTCTTCTAACAGCATTGCCGTTAGAAACAGCAGTATGTAAACCACCAACACCTGATGGGTGTCTTACGATAGTTAATGTTGTACTTGCGATATTTGTTATTCTGTATTCGTATCCGCCTGTTTCAGCAAAATTTACGATATCTCCTACTGATAAACCAGTAGCAGATGCAACATCAATTGTTGTATCCCCTACAGCTGCATTTGATGATGCAATTGTAGTTTTTGATGTTTCTTCATAAACTGTTGATGAAGCACAAACTGAAACTTTAATGTTATTACCCCAAACACCAGCTGTTCTTGCAGCCCAAAGTCCTATTGAAGCTGATCCATCGCTGTGATTGTCTTGGTAGTCTGTTGTATTTTTTACTAATAAACCACTGCCGTTAGCAGTTGCGTTTAATAATCCTGTACCTGTTGCACGTACAACTCTTAGTGTATTTCCGTACTGTAAAAAATTAGCAGCACTAAAAAAATACTCAAAGTTTGTTGAATCAGGTTTACCAAATGTTTCAACTAAATTTTTTTCTGAAGAAATTGACACAATTTCGTCAACAGGTCCTTGTGAAAAATCTCCAGCGATCGCAGCTATAGATGTTGCGACAGCGGGTATTACATTTGTTAAATCTTTTTCTTGTACGACAACACCTGGTGAAACTTGAAATGCCATATATGTTGTTCTCCTCTTATTAGCTAATAAGTATCATTAATCTCGTTTATATTTATGATAATTAAAATCTTTACAGGACATCACCTTTTCTTATAGTTACGGGTGTCCATGTTTCACCAGAGTCATCCTGAAAACTATCATCTTCTAAACCATCATTTAAAAACCCAAAAGGTGCCATATCCTGTTCTATTGCATTTTGTTGTTCTTCATACATTCTGGCACGCACATCTTGGTCTGTCATTTCTTTAAAATATCTTTGATTAGTTATCCATGCAAATATAACACAACACATAACTAAATCATCATTTGAACCTTCTTCAGCCTGCCAACTACTACCTCGTCTAACAAATGTTGATAATTCTTGTATAGTGTGGAAATCTGATATAAGAATTTTGTCTGCCTCAAGTAAAGATTTTAAATTAGAACATCCTATACGTTTTACCTGTTTAGTCATACGAACACCTAATTGTGTTCCTCTTTTTGAAAAACCTCCACCTAGTATTTGTCCTGCTCTACCTTTCATCATACACATCAAAAGATTTGTGTACTCCAATTCAAATTGTAAAGCATCAGCTATTTGATGGCCTAGATCATTTACTTCAATACAAATGTTGGCATTGTTATACTGTTTAGCAACCTTTTCAATTGTATGGGGAAATAAAATAGGTTTAATCTCGTTGTCTCTAAATTTTGCTACCATTTTGTATGGCATTTGCGATACATCAAATACAACAAACGCTGAATAATCTCTTATAGTTCCTCTGGCTACATCAACTGTCATTACATAATCTTTACCTTTTTCTGGTCTAACATACATATCTAAACCTGCGTTAGATATTATAGGAGTATTATGGGATAACATTCTTAATTTAGAAGGATTAATTAATGTGTCAACTGAACCTACAAACTCACATTCAAACTCTGTAGCAAACTGTGCTTCACTAGTATTTCTTATAGTTTCTTCTTTCCATTTTTCATCTCTTCCTGGAACCTCAGACCAATGAACTTCAGTTGGTATATAATCATTTCTCTTATGTATTGCATCATTCCACAACTTATAAAACATATTCATACCATGAGGTGTAGAAACAATCATAACCTTAGATTTTTTACCAGATGAAATTGTAGGATATACTGAACTAAAAAACTGTTCAGATATATTGTTCGGTATAAAAGCAAACTCGTCAAGGAATATAATGTTAAATGAACCACCCCTAATTGCACTTGAAGATGTTGCGGCCGCAAGAATTTTACTGCCGTTTTCTAATTCTAAAGAACCTTTGTTCCAGTTTAGTACACCTTGTTGTAACCATTTAGGTAAGTTTTCATATGCAAGTTGTAATCTACCTAATAAATCTCTAGCAGTAGAACTTTTGTTTGCAAGTATGGCAACGTTTATATTGTCATTGAATATAACTTGATGTAACAGATATGCGATAATAGTAGTTGATTTGCCAGACTGTCTAGGTAGTTTACATATAGAAAACCTATTATTATGAAAAGTGTCTACCATACGTTCCTGAAACTTGTACATATTAAAAGGTACCAGTCCATCATCTATGTTTACAATTCTTGTATAGGTTTTAATAAAGTGTATAGGATCATCCATACACTTAGCAATCTCTACTACTTGATCTTCGGTATATTCTTGTTTCTGATTTGCTTTATAGAGATTTGGATTACCTAAGTAAGCATCATTCATTTATTATTATTCCTTCTATTGCGTCATAGTTATTTTCTAACGCATAAGTTATTCTGCTACTACCTTTTTTAACAGAATACCTCTTTTCTATATATGTTACTCCTCCAGCACCTCTTCTAGGTATAGGACTTATATCATGTTTTAAAACTTCAATAGGGTCGTTCATACCATCACTCATCCATGTGTTTCTTTCTTCAATAGGTAATGTATTAGGATAAGGATTTTTTTTAATATACTTTAAATCACTAATCAGAAACGTTTGTTTCTTTGGGTGTGATGTTTTTGCTTTCAAAATTTTTGTCTTCTTCACTTTGAACATCCTTATTTTTATTTTTTAACATCTTATGTAACTCAGCTGATGAGCCTACAAACAATGCTTGTTTAATATTAGTATTACTTGTTGTATTGGGCACATCTTTAAGTGTTTTAAGTTTACCTTGTAAGTCTTGTAGTTTATCTACAGTATCAGCAACTTGTTTAATTAAGTTACCTGCAACTTCATAAGCACGAGGATGTTGACTTTCATTTGCAATATCAAGTATACCTTGTATTGCATCTTGGCCCCTTTCAATTAAATTGTAATAGTTTTCTCTACTGTATTTGTAATCATTATCTACATCCTCTTTTTCCTTATCTTCTATTCTAGGAACAGGTGGACTATATTCTTTTTTGATTATAGATTTTGAAGCAGGTTTTTGCTCAGTAGAGATACCAAGAGCTTCATTTATTTTGTCGTCTATTGTCATAATTATATATCACTATCTGTTGATGGATCATAGTTTTTAGAATCCGTAAAGTTTGTTATAGTTGTTGTAAACCCAAAGTCATCATTTGCATCTGCTGATGTTGGATTAGGAACTACTACAATTCGTTCTTCTCTTTTACTTGTAGTATCAGTATCAGTATATAAATCTGCTTGTGTTTCTTTAATAACTTTTTGTGAATAGATAGGACCATACAAATAAGTTTTTGCTGTAAATCCCAATGTATAGTTTACTGCACGTCTTGTGGTAAAACTACCATCGTAACTATCTTCATAGTTTACACTATTTAATGTAATTGGTACATCTCTTTTAATTCCCATATCAGGTATTGCATTGATAGTTACTGTATAGTCTGGTTGAAAATAAGGAAGTATTTGCTCAACTATCTGTAACCCACCTTCAGCTGTAGCAGTAAATGCATATAAATTAAAACTTATATTATAGGGCACAGGATTGTATTGATAGTACATTTTATCTGCACTTGAAGTATTGACGGCCTTAAATTTACCAACTCTTTGCAATTTACGAGATGCATCATAATTAATACCTGAGATTTCGAAACCCATCCTAGGCAATGTAATTGCCATTTCTCTTTTTGATAAATCAGGTTGTTGATTTAATCTTGTTAAAAACTTTTCTTTAGGAGAATATGCAAGAGGTACTTTTATTTTTTGAATAACAGCTCCATCACTATTTGTTCTATGAATAATAATGTTATTAAATACTGTACCAAATGCAACAACCACTTTTCTTAACGACTCGTGGTAAAATCTTTTTCCAAACATTAAATACCATCCTCATCTACTTCACCAAAAGGATTTCTTTCAGTAAAATCTAATATATCATCTGCTGTACTTTCAGTATCAAAACCTGCATCTGTTTCAAATGTAGCATTATCAGCATAATCTCTTGTTTGAGTTGCCAAATTAAAATCATCAGTTTCTAATTTAACAAAATCATATTTATCTAATACAGTATCACTAGTCTCAAGTAATAAACTACCGTCACCTGTCTCTAAAGTTATTTGATGTTGTAGTTGATCTATCGATAAAGCTGTTTCGGCATCCTGAATATCAGCGTTACCAGTATTAAATTGTTCCGAGCTGTACTCAAATTTAGTTGCTTTTAATTTATAAACAGGTAACTGTCCTAGTTGAAAAAATGGTTCCTGATCTTCTACAAATTGTATTTCAAAAAATGAATTCATTAAAGGAACATAAATTAAGTCACCTTCGTTTGGTCTACCGTCTGCGATTAACGTATGAACTGAATCAACTTGATCTTCCCAACGCCTTTTTGAAATTACAAATGTGGTATCATCTCTAATTTCTAAACCAAATTTAGATACTAATTCTTGTTCACCTGCAAAACCTTCAGTTGTTTCAATATACATTTCAAGTAAGTATGAGTCGTCAAATTTAGACAATACATCTTCACCTAAAACTAAATCTTGGTTTACTAGTGTTCTTGGTAAATAGTAACAATCTTGTCCATATATTTTTAAACCTTCTATAATTAAATCTTCATGCAATCTTTTTTCAGAATCACTTCCGATTCCATTGCCGCCTTGAAAATGATGATTAACAGCCATTTGATTATCCTATCATATAGGTTATAGGTGTTTCGTATGTGCCTCGTATTTCTTCTTCTAATTTTCTTATATCCTCAAGTGCTTCTGAATATATTTGTTGACCATTAAGTGTGACACCACCTAACATTGCAACACCATTAAATTTTGATAAGTTTGCACCCCATTGTCTTTTAAATAAAGCTGTTGTATATCTTTTTAAATATATGTCGTTATAAACATCTGTCATAACGGTAGGATCTAATTTTCTAAAACATTCAATTACAAGATATTCTCCCACGGTTATATCGTTTTTCCAATCCATATCTACATACAATCTATTATTATATTGATTAAATCTTACAGGTTTTTCTCCAACTAAAATATGATCTAAAAAATCTAAATGTCTTAACACCATATCATAATTTATTATTGATGTTGAAGAAAAATCATATAAATCATTTAATCTTAACTGATATCTAACATCAAACATATTTTGATTACCTCTATTTGAAAGAGGAAATATTCGTGTTACTGCTAACACAGACTCTGGCACAACTATGAAGTTATTTTGTTCAGACCATGCAGTAGTAACTGAATTTTTTGTAACCGATTGTGAAGTGTCTCCATCAGGAGATTTAATTCTATCTTTATCTGCTTGTGTTACCTGATATTTTAGATACGTTCTTTCAACACCATCATAGTGATATTGAGCGAAATATTGTAATGCTTCGTCAAGTCTGTCCTCTAATTGATCATCATCTACATTAATTTCAATTACGGGTTTACCTAACGTTCTTAAAGCATACTGTTTTAATTGATCTCTTGTTGCTGGTGTTGCCATATAATACCTCTCGTACTATTTATAAGAGTATTATATTAGAATTTGTATCAGTTTTTACTTATTATTTAATTTTAAATAATCGTATAGATTACCTTGAAATGTCCAATCACCTATGTGTGATATATTTGCGTTTGCGACAGCCCAAATCTTACCACCTGTCTTTGTCCATAGTCTGGAAAAACCAAAATCTTCACCATAATATTTACCTTCTTTAGTATCAAAATAACAATCAAAAAAGTTATAATTATATTTTGTTTTTCTATCTCCAGGTGGTATGCCTTCATTAATTTTTAACTTAGGATACTTTTTAATCATTTTATGAAATACTGATCTTTTTAAAAGTAAACAACCTGTAGCTGCATGTGTTATTTCTAATAAACCATCTTTTTGTATTTGTGATTTTGGATCACCTTTAAACGGATAAACGTATGCTGCCTGTTCCAAGTCTCTTACATTTTCTATTTTTTCTTCCAACAATGCATCATATAATTGATGCCAATTAATATTTTTTTTAGGATACACACCACAAACAACATCTTTATCGTAATCTAACATTCTTTGAACTAAACTTGGAAAAAAATGTACATCAGAGTCAACAAAAAACAAATGTGTAAATTTTTCGTCTGACTCTAAAAAATGAGCAACAATATTGTTTCTATTTGTTGTAATTAAAGAATTTTGTACATACCATACATCAAAAGGTATATCATTTTTTATACAATACTCTTGTAGCTTTAGTAATGCACTAGTTGTATTAAAATTAACGCCACTATGAACGGGTAGTCCGATCAAAATACCAGGTTTTTTATTTTTCATTTTTTAATTTTTTAAACACCTTTCTCCATTCGTGTACTCTATAACTCCAAGAATAATATGTATTAAAGTATTTTTGTTGAACTTTTAAAAGGTCATTATATTCACCTTTTTTGTAATTATTCATACACTCATTTAAAGTTAGTGTATAGTTATCAGCGAGTTGTTGTAAATTGGGTTGATAAGGTTCGTATGTTGCAAATCCTGTTGCTGTTTCAGGCAACACACCATAGTTTGTAGTTACCATATAACATCCTGCTGACATGGCTTCTATAACAGATATACAAGATGTTTCTTCAAATATGTTTGGATAAGCCATTATATCTGCTTCAGAAACTGCTTTTCTTATTTGTTGGTTTGTAGCATAACCTTTGTAATTTATATTTTTTGTATTTCTACATTCATCAAATAATTTTTCATATAATTTGTTTTCAGAATTATAAAAACCATCGCCATATATTATAGTAGATGAATAAATATCTATCTCAAAATCATCTCTAATTTCATTTAATTGTTTAATACTTTCAATTAAAACATTTAAACCTCTCCAAGGTGTAGAAGTGTATATAAGTTTTAATTTTTTCTTGTTTCTTTTTGTTTTTAATTTAAAAGGAGTTGTTGCATTTCTTAAAATAACTGAACGTTCTTCAGGTACATTAAAATACTTTCTAAACTTTTCAAACTGCCAATGACTCACAAAAGCAAAACAATCAATTGAATTAACAAAATCTTTGTTTGTCATATTTTGTACATTTGTCTGATCATAACTTAATTGTTGCCAAAGAATATTAATTTTATTTTTTTGTATATTTTCAAAATGACAATTTGAACAAATAACATTAAAATCATTTAACTCACTTTTTGTAAACTGTGATACTAGTTTATTATATGTGATTTCTGATCCGCCAGTTGGTTTCATTTGTTATATACCATTGCATGTTTTTTTTCAAAAGTTGTATTATAATGTTCATCAAATCTTCCTGATGTTGTCACAAAATCTGTAAACCCTCTATTTTTTAGATATGATACAACCTGTGAATGGTCGTAAACATCTATATCGTCAAAAATAAAATAAGTTTGATCTGCAACTCTTTTTGTAAAAAACTCAACAGCCTTCATTACAGATTTCAAATCATGTTGACCATCAAAATGTACTAACTCATATTGATTTATAAGTTTTTCTTTATCTTCATAGATCGGATAACCATTTTTAAATGCCTTAAAATAAAATGTATCTGTCATAGGCACAAAGTTATATTCTTCATACTTTGTTGTGAGAGTAACAAGTGTTTCTCTTTTCATTTGAGTATTATAGTCCAATACTTCTTTATTTTTTTCTGTGAGTGAATATGGTAATGAACCATAAGGATCAATACCTATGTGAATTAAATCTATATCTGAATGTATATCTCTATAAGAGTCAATAATTGTAGCTGATCCTAGACCTCTACGTACTCCTATTTCTAAACTAACCCCTATAGGATTTTTAAGACTTGAAATACAATTATTAAATATTTCATAACCTGAACTGTCGCCTTCAATTTTCATAATACTATTTAGGGTGCCTAATAAAAGGCACCCACATTTTTTATTAAATTAATCTAATAAATCAGGCCATTGTGTAAGAGCAGATGCTCTTGCATTGGTAACAGCCGATTGTTGATCTGAAGTTAATTGTGACCAATTACCCGCAGCTTTAACTTTACCGTCAATTCTTTTAACAGCAATTTTTGCTTGGGACTTTGCGTCACCTCTTGTATTGTTAGTAACTGAGTCATTTATTCTTGCAACAACCCGACTTCCTGTAAATATTTGTGCCATATTTTTTTCCTTTTTTGTTCAATTGAGGTAGAACTTCCTTAACTAATTAATTAATTATTTTTTCTCGTTCTATTTGATTAAAACGATTAACCATATTTATACTTTCTAGTCTGTCTATAAAAGTCCAATTATGATTAAAGTATTTATACTTTTCAATTATACTTTCAGGCACATACTTTGAAAAATGATAATCATCTCTTTTTATACCGTCTGTTTTAATTGTATGTAAATCATCACCATAAACTTTATCATTATACCTTACATTATTAGTTTTAAATTGTTGTAATTTATCAAAGTTGTGTTTGAATTTAGGTATTTCTAAAAAATCATAAACTTTTTCAATTGTTTCTTTTGTATTATATGTAAGGTCATCAAAATGTACAGGCAAAATATATTCCATTAAATCAGATGACATTAAATTTCTTGTAAGTATATAACCTGCACCACAATTTGATTTTTCTGGATGTAATAATTGTTCAGCCTTTTGTTCTCTTGTAGGTGAGTTTTTAAACATATCTCTTGGTTCACCTTTTAATTCTCCTGCTTCTCCCCATTTTATAAAAGAAGCAACAACTTCTAAAATAGGTCTTAACAACATAACTATTTTTGTCTTTGGAAAAATATCATTATTTTGTATTGCCTTTACCTGTTCAGGTGTTATAGGCGTTCTTTCTATAATATATTTTTGTTTCCAATCTTTAAAATAACTTGGATAAAAACTATTTGCAAGATTATTAAAAGAATCTTCATCAGGAAAATTTAAGTACGTACCATTTTGTAAACGAATATTTAAAACTTGAACATAAGAAGAAAATACCCAACTATTTCCAGTTACAGCTACATCAGGATTTTGACTCATTAATGAACCAAATAAGGTGTTTCCAGCTCTAGGTAGGCCTGCCACGAAATAGTGTTTTTTCATGGTATTATTTTTTTTTTGAAATTTTAGGTTTTTTATTTTTGTTTGGTTTTCCTAATATAACATTACTTGGCGTCTGAATCGCTTCAGCTGTAGATCCCTTTTCTAAATTTGCAACACTTTCTCTTAATATTTTTGTAAAGTGTTCTTCAATAATAAAAGTACCAGTATGTAATTTAGCATATTCATCTCTTTTAGCAAAATTTTGTCTAATTTGAGCAAGTGCTTCATTACCTTTTTCGTCTATTTTTGTTTCGTCATATTCCTTACCATCTAATGTGAAAGCCATAATTTATCTCCTATTTTTGTGTTTCTATATATGCTCTAAAAACTTCATTTGGATCAACCATAATATTTCTAGGATCACTAGGTACATGATTTTGTTCAACCCATCTTCCTTTTTTCATATGATAGTGAAGATTTTTATTTTCTTCATAACCAAATTGTGTCCATCTTGTATTACCCCATATAACAACTCCAGCATTTTCTGTTGAAGCTGCAAAGTGTTGTAAACAAGAATCTATTGCAATAAATCCTTTTGATTTTTTTAATAATTCATGCATGTAAATCCAATGCTTATCTAACTTGATAGTGTCAGGATAAGCAGGTTCATTTGTAGGTGTTACATCAATTATTGTTAAATTTTTGTATCGACCTTTAATTAATCTTATTACTTCACTTGCTAAGTAATGTGGATAGTTTCGACCTGGATTTGAACTTACGTATTGATTTTGTACATTTTGTTCAACAACTGCTTGACCACCTGAAAGTTGTACTAAAACAAAATCTTTAATTTTATTTTCTTCTAACCATTTATTTGTTTCGTCAGTATATTGATCTGTAAAAAGTTTAGGTTTCATATTTTTATTATATTTAACACCAAAATGATTACAGTATGATTCAATAATATGTTGTTCACCAAATTGAAAGTTTGATTTATATGGTTCGCAATAGAAAATGTTATCTGACTTCATTATTCTGTCATCATTTAAATCAATACTTTTTTGATCAAACACCATACTTACATCTGGATTGCCACCAAATGCATGAAAATATGGAGTTAAAACTTGTATGCCTTGACCTGATTTTTTAACTAACTCTGGAATTAGAGCAGAAAATGTAGAACATTTACCAATACCACCTTCAATAATATAAGTGTTCAGTTGTTTCATAATTTTTCATTACCTTTTGTTATTATTTAGTGAAGTGAGCGATTTCTCGCTCACTTCTTAATTTTATTTATATACTTGGTATTAAACGATTTCAGTTAAATTAAATTTAAACTTCTTACCGTTATTGTTGTTGATGATATACAACACATCAGCACCCTCTTGGAGTGTCCAATTACCTGTTGTACCATCTACATCATTACCACCCGATTTGCCTTCATTACTTAAATGTAAGTCGGTAGTGTATACGTTGTTCCATCTTAATGATGTTGTCCCTAAGTCTTGGGCAGCATCTGTGAACGGAACCACATTACCATTTGTTCTTACAGTGGATACACTAGAGTTACCAAGTGTTACCTCATTACTAGCGCCGTGAGAAGTAGGTTCTGCACGATAACCAATCAATGTGTTGTTTGAACCAGTAAAGGTAGCATTTGAACTTGTAGCTTCCCATAATGCCTTTGTACCAATAATTGTATTATTTGTTCCACTTGCATTAGCATTAAATGCCTGGTGTCCAAGAGCAACGTTATAGTTACCATGTGTTTGGAAACTAGCAGCTTCATAACCGATAATAGTATTTTTCTGACCAGTTACGTTTTTAGAAGCAGCTTGGAAACCAACAATTGTATTACCAATAGCAATAGTTTGATCACATGCAGCGTTATATCCAATCGTAACGTTTCTTCTACCTGTTGTGTTGTTCTTTATAGCACAAGTACCAATAGCAATGTTTTGAACGCCAATTGTATTAGCGTTTAATGCTTGATAACCTATAGCTACGTTATCATTACCTGTTGTGGTATTTCTCAGTGCGAAACCACCAACAGCAACATTTTTAGCCGCAGATGATGTACATTGCATTGATAAATGACCAATAGCAACGTTTTCAGTACCAGCTTGTATATTGTACATAGTCATACGACCAATAGCAATATTTTCACTACCTGTATTGTTACTTCCAAGTCTCATAGCAGAAGCACCAATAGCAACGTTTCCATTACCACCTTTGATAGACATACCTGCCTGATAACCGATGGCAACTGTACATTTACCAGTTACATTTGACCTCATTGCTGCATCACCTATAGCAACGTTTCTACAACCTGATGTATTAGAACATAAAACCGAATCACCAAGAGCTATATTTTCTTTACCGTTTTGATTGCTTTTCAAAGCATATCTACCAACAGCTGTATTAGCACTTCCAGTTGTGTTGCATGACAACGCCTTATGACCAATAGCAGTATTGCTTTGACCTGTCGTAGTGTTAGTTAAAGCCATATGCCCAATTGCAAAAGAATGAGAACCACAAGAAACTGAGTGTGCCGCTTTGAAACCTATAGCGACATTGTAGTTGTTTGTAGTCATAGTTTTTAATGCATAAGAACCGATTGCAATAGAACATCCACTAGTAGTTAATCCACAAGCAGATTTAAAACCAATTACAATATTATGTTTACCAGATGTAGCATTAAAAGCTGAATTATAACCAATTGCTACGTTACCACAACCTGTAGTATTTTTCTGTAAAGACCTATAACCTACAGCAACGTTTTTCTGACCACCTGTAATTAATGATAAAGCGCCTTTACCTACAGCAACGTTTCTAGTACCTGATACATTACTTGACATGGTTCCATTACCTATAGCAACGTTCTCTGTTCCTATTGTGTTGTCCTTCATTGCGCTTTTACCTATAACAGTATTTTCTCCACCTGTAGTATTAGCACATAATGTACAAGAACCTATAGCAATGTTATTATTACCAGTAGTAACTGCCGCTAAAGCATTAGTACCAATAGCAACGTTATTTGTACCAGTTACATTTGGAGCTGTTGTACCATCACCAGCAACCATGTTACTGTTTGAGTCTGCTGCAAATCCACCTCTATCACAAGCAACGAAACCTGTTCCGTCAAAAGCAATAGTTTGACCAGATGTAGCACCTAAACCAGGAACTCTTAACTTAGTTACATTAGCATCTCCTAATGTTACCTCATTTGTAGCCGTAGCACTTGAAGGTTCAGCATTGTATCCAATCGCTGTTAAGTTTGTACCTGTAGTGATAGTAGAACCAGTAGAATGACCAATAGCAGTGTTTTTAGCACCTGTTGTAATCTGATTTAAAGCACAAGAACCAATACCAATATTTTTGTCACCAATCGTGTTGTATCTCATTGCTTGATCACCAATAGCTATGTTATCATCACTATTAACACCATTCAAAGTTTGATTTCCTATAGCAACGTTTCTACTTGCAGTGTAACTGTACATCAAAGCAGACCTACCTATAGCAATATTACAACTACCTGAAGTATTATAAAACATTGCATTGTGACCAATAGCAGTATTATATACACCTGTTGTATTACTTTTTAAAACTCCTGCACCAATTGCAATTGTTTTATTAGCTTGTCCAAATCCTAAAGCTCGACTACCTA
>Ga0209630_10000384_pt1 | contig 50727 bp, 45 predicted proteins | sample COG_01_FD_184745 | JGI IMG/M metagenome (GOLD analysis project Ga0209630, IMG submission 184745) | Pelagic Microbial community sample from North Sea - COGITO 998_met_01 (SPAdes) (version 2) | ecosystem: Environmental > Aquatic > Marine > Neritic zone/Coastal water | place: Helgoland, sampling...
TTATTTTATTTAATTTTATATATATATATATTAAATTATTGTATATTTAATACATTTAAAATTAGCACATGATAATTTCATATTCCCAAAGTTCTGATAATCCTGATGAACTTAAAATCAGTAATAAAGAAAATTTCTATTTAGATTATTGTTCTAGTGTTATACCTTTTAAAAAACGTGAAAAAGGGTCATTAATATTAGCATTAATAAATCAAAAGAAAATTTCCAAAATCATAGTTCCTAATATATCTGTCCTTGGAAGAAATCAAATTGATGTTTTGAATACAATTGATTTTTTTATAAATAATGATGTTTCTCTATTTTCTCAAGAAGAAAGATTAGAAACTATGGATGAATATGGAAGAGTTAAACCAGATACAATATTATTTTTAAATCTATTTAAGTCTCTAGCTAACATGGAATATAAGAATCGTAAAGAATCCCATAGATTTGGAATTAAACAAGCTAAGGATTTAGGAAGATATAAAGGAGTAGGTGGAAGGCAATTAGACTCTATTGAAGAATTTTTTGAAAAACCAAAAAACATCAATATTTTAAGACATCTTAAGCGTGGTGAAAGTATTCGGAGAACGGCTAAATTGGTTGGATCTTCTCCTGGTTTAGTTCAAAAAGTAAAAAGATGGGCACAAGACCATAATAAATTAGAAAATTAACTAGTTTTATAAAAACAAAATATTTATTATGAAAAACTTTTTATTATTAGGAATACTTGGGCTTGCAGTTTCTTGTTCAAATGTTCAACATCCTGATTTTGCAGCTAATGTAGAATCAGCAAAAACTCTCTTAGAACTTCAAGGATCAGAAGCAGATCTTCAAGCTCAACTTGATCTAGTTCATGAGGATATGCAATGGCAACCAGCTTTTCACGGATCTTCGCAAATTGGCAAAGAAGCTTTTGGAGAATATTTAAAAGGATGGCATGATGCTATGGAAGATGTTGTTTATACGCCTGTAAACTGGTTACCTGGTGTTCTTGCTGATACTGGTCTTCCAGATGGAAGCGTTAGGTCTTACGGAAAATGGACAGGTGTTCATTCTGAGTCTGGTAAAAGTTGGGAGCTAATAAGCTATCATACATGGGACTTTAAGGATGGACTTATTATTTCAGGTGGTGATTATTTTGATGCTGGAGGACTACTTTCATCTCTAGCGTCTGATGAATCAACTGAATAATTACATTTATTATCTATTAAATAAACCTTTTCATAGAAATGTGAAAAGGTTTTTTTATCTTATTCAACTATATAAATCAATTAAATTAAAAATTATGAAAAAAATTTTATTATTAGGACTTTTTGGTTTCATTGTCTCTTGTTCAAATGTCCAGAATTCTGAATACGAAGGAAATCTTGAAATAGCTAAAGAGTGGTTTGAAGTATTTGTAACAGAAGACTTTGAAGCTCTTACAGACTTTTATGCTGATGAAGTTGAATTTCAAAGTGCATTTTATGGTGGACCTATTATGAATAGAGAAGAAACTTTAGACTATCTAAAAGGGTGGCAAGATGCTATGGAAGACATAACTTGGGAGGCTGAAAATTATCTTCCAGGAGCTGATCCTGAAACAGGATTACCTAATGGTAGTGTTAGAATGTATGGGTATTGGTCTGGTACAAATACTGCATCAGGAAAAAGTTTTAGAGCTTTGTGGTACCATTATCTAACATTTAATGAAAATGGAAAAATTATTAATGGTGGAGATTTTGGAGATGCAACTGGTTTAGTAATGGCAGTAGCTCCTGATCAAGAGTAATCAAGTATTTTTGAATATAAGAGAACCTTTTCATAGAAATGTGAAAAGGTTTTTTATATAATACTTCCCATGCTTCCTCCATCAACCCTAATTGATGCTCCGTTTGTCCCTGAGGAAATTGGGCTTGAGAAATATAAAATTGTATTTGCTACTTCAGTAACAGAAAGAAATCTCGAAATTAAAGAGGAGTCTCTAACATCTTCAAAAAATTGATTTTCAACTTGATCAATAGTTTTATTTTCCCTTTTAGCTGTTTCTTCAAGGAATACTTTAGATCCTTCCGATAGAGTAGAGCCAGGAACTATTGTATTTACAGTAACATTAGATCCCTTAGTAAGTTTTGCTAATCCACTTGCAAAAACACTGACAGAAGCTTTAGAAACACTATAACTAAGAAGATCTCCTGGAACTAAATTGGAACATTCAGATGAAATAAATAGGATTCTACCCCAATTTTTTTTTAGCATATTAGGAAGAAAATGCTTAGATAATTTAACACCGCTCATTAAATTTACTTCAAAGTGATCTTGCCAATCTTTGATTGTTTCACTATAAAAATCCTTACCTCTGAAAATGCCAACATTATTTATTATAATATCAATGTCATCAGGGATTTTTTTGATTAATTCATCTACTTGATCATTATCAAGAAAGTCTGCAAAAATTCCACTAACATTTTTATTATTTAGTTTATTTATAGCGCTCTCTACACCTTCTTTGGTCCTTCCATTTATTATTACATTAGACCCTTCTGCAAGAAAGAGTTTAGCAGTTTCAAAGCCAATACCTTTAGTTGAGCCAGATATAAAGACTTTCTTATCTTTTAAATCTAAATCCATTTTTATAATTGATTACCATTTATCTAATCCTAGTATTTTTTTTCCTAATGATGATAAATTAGCAGTTTTATATTTTTTCTGCTCCCATCCGCGGGGATCTCCAGGAAACGCATATCCTTCAGGAGCAACTCTGTTCTTCCATGAATTAACTCTCCATTCTACCAAATCTTTATCATTTTCTTGTGCTGGCATCATTGATATATATTGTGCAACTCTAACTTTATCTTTTGAATTATTTGGTCTTATTCCATGAGGTTGAGAGCTATTAAAAATTAATAAATCACCAGCTTCTAGGGAAACTTTGACAATTTTATCTTCTAATCCACTTATATCAGGTTGAAATTTATTTCTATCTGAAGGCTGTGTTAATTTCCAAGTATCAAAATTTCTATAAAGCCAAGGAATACATTGAAAGCCACCCATGTTTTCATCTGTTTGATCAGATAAAGCAAGGACTCCTTGAACATTTTGAGGTTTTGTTTCAGGATCATAATCCCAATGTATAAAACCTTTATATTCAAAACCAGGTCTAATAGGGAAATTTAAATTGGCTCTATCTATTGTAGTCCACAAACTCTCCATACCCCATATATCAACAAATGAATCATAAACTCTTTGTGACTGTCGATTATCCCATAAAAACTGATTATTATATACCTCAACCATCCCTGTTCCTGCCAGCTCTTTCATTTCCATTTCAGCTCTTTCTTTTTTATACCAAGTAGATGAGTCGTTGGGTATTTTATCATCAAATTCCCAAATAAATTCAGCAGTTTTTATTGCTTGTTCTTTAGATATAGCATTTTTTATTACTATATAACCATTCTCAATCCAAAAATTCCATTGATCCATAGATAGAACTCTAAGAGAATCAGCCGATGCATGGGTTCTAAGTTTATGTTCACTACTTTTTGCTGTTGATGGATTTCCTGGAATCTCTTTATGTTGATTGTCGGGTATCATACTTATATAATTAGTCTTTAAGTTATTTTAAAGATAAAAAAATCATGTAAATTAATAGTCTAAATATATTTTATGTCAAAGTTTGATCGAAGAAATTTTATTAAAACAGCTTCAATGTCAGCTGCTTTCGCTTCAACTTCTAGTTTATATCCATTTAAACAAAGAAGTTCAAATCAAAAGTATATGGGTGATTTTGCATCACCTAAATTAAAAAAAATTAAAGCAGCATTTATTGGAGTTGGTTATAGGGGTAAAGGGCATCTTAACTTGTTTTCTTCACTTCCAGGAACTGAAGTTGTTGCAATTTCAGATTTATATGAAGAAAATATAACTGCCTCTTTTGAAATTATTAAAAAACTTAAAAAACCAGTAGATAAAATAAATACCTACTGGGGTGGTGAAAATAAGTGGAAAACCATGCTAAAAGAAGTTATGCCCGATATAGTTTTTATTTCAACCAATTGGAAGAATCATGGAGTAATGACTGTTGAGACTATGAAAAATAATGCTCATGCTTTTGTAGAGGTTCCGCTTGCACTTTCTGTTAATGAATTATGGGAAATAGTAAACACATCAGAAAAATACAATAAACATTGTATGATGATGGAGAATGTTAATTATGGTAGAGAGGAACTCATGTTCTTAAACATAATAAGAAATGGACATTTAGGTGATCTTCTTCATGCAGAGGCAGCATATATACATGATCTTAGGTTTCAAATGTTTGAAGAAGAAAGAGGAACCGGTTCTTGGAGAACATTACAATATGAACAGAAAAAAGGTAATCTTTATCCTACACACGGATTAGGTCCAGTTTCACAGTACATGAATATATTGAGATCTGAAGATAATTTTAAAACTATTGTTTCTTTTTCAACTCCAGCTATGGGTCGTAAAAAATTTGCAAATGAAAATTTCTCAGATAATCATAAATGGAATGAATTAAATTTTCAAAATGGGGATCTAAACACATCTATTATTAAAACATACCTAGGAAGAACTATTATGGTTCAATGGGATGAAACCAGTCCTAGACCTTACACAAGATTAAATTTAATTCAAGGAACTAAAGGTACACTCGCAGGTGGACCAACTAGAGCAGCGTTTGATGATGGGTTTGAGAATTTTACAGCAAACGCCCATCAATGGATAAAAGATGATGGGATTGAAAGGTTATATGAAAAATATGATCATCCTCTTTATAAAAGATTAAATAACAAAACTAAAGATTCAGGTCATGGGGGTATGGATGGAATTATGATGTATAGAATAGTTGAATGTCTTCAAAACGGAACTCCGTTAGATCAAAATTTATATGAGGGATGTGCTTGGAGTGCATTAATAGAGCTTACCTCAAATTCTGTTAATAATAATGGAGAACCTCAAGAATTTCCTGATTTTACAAGAGGAAACTGGGTAAACACTAAACCTTTTGATATTATCTCTTAATGATAGATAAAATTGTTTCTCGAGCTCCTGCTAGAGTCTGTTTATTTGGTGACCATCAAGACTACCTTAGTTTACCAATAATAGCAACAACTATAGATAGAACTATTGAAGTCAGTGCAATAAGAAATAAATCTAGACACTTTAAGATATTTAAAAAGGATCTAGGAGAGTATGATGATATAAATATAGACAATGAAATAGATCAAAATGAAACAGATTTCTTAAGGATTGCAATTCGAGTTCTTAGAGATTACAATTGTATTCCTGACAAAGGTTATGACATTATAATATCTAGTAGTATTCCAATTAATTCAGGTCTTTCAAGTTCTTCAGCTCTAATCATAGCTTGGATAAATTTTCTTTTGAATACTTTTTCAACTCATAAAGTAAGTGCAGAGTTACTTGCAGAGATTTCTTATCGAATAGAAGTTATTGAGATAGGTAATTCAGGTGGAAAGATGGATCAATACACAATCTCATTTGGAAAAACTATTTTTTTAGATACATTAAAAGATAAAGTCACCCCATATGATCATGACCTTTGTGATATGATAATTGGAGTTTCAAATCAACAAAAAGATACTGAAGGACTATTAAAAAAATTAAAAAACAATGCTCTAATTTCAATTGATTTAGTGAAGAAAAAGTTTCCAAAATTTGATATATACAACCCTTTAAGTTATGATTTAGAAAAATTTTTAATAGAGTTAGATGAAGAGCTTAGACCTTATTTTAGAGCTGCTCTCGGTAATTACAATATAACCTTAAATGCTCAAAATGAATTTAATAAGTCATTTTTAAACATTGAAAAAATTTCGAAATTAATGAGTGAACATCATAGTTTTTTAAAAAATGATTTAAAAATTACCACACCTGAAATTGATCTTATGATTGATATAGCTGATAAAAATGGATCATTAGCTTCTAAAATTGTTGGTTCTGGAGGAGGTGGATCAATAGTTTGTTTATCTAATAACAAAGAAACTTCAGCTAAAATATTAAATAAGTTTAATGAAATTGGAGTTAAGGAAGCTTTTATTGCAAAAAGAGGATCTGGTCCTAAAATCATAATAAATGAATAGTATTCCATTGATAATAATGGCTGCAGGAGTTTCATCAAGAATGAAAAAATCTTCTATTACAAAGAATATGACCAAGAAGCAGATAAATCAGTCCAATTCAAGAGTAAAAGGTTATATTCAGGTTGCTGAAGGAAAGGAGCCTCTTATATTTTATCTTATAAAAAACTCGATAAATGCTGGTGTTAAAGAGTTTTATGTCATTGTATCTAAAAACTCTCAAGAATTTCAAGAATATCTCAAATCTCTAGAAAACAGATTAGAGATATCTATAAATTTTGCAATTCAAGACTTTTATGGGAATTCAAAACCATTGGGTACATCAGATGCAATTTTCCAGACTATGAATCAGTATGATGAGTTAATTAAAACTAGATTTTTAGTTTGTAATTGTGATAATTTATATTCAGTAAATGCTATTAAAACTCTATTGGGTGAATCTAATTATAATTCAATGATAGCATATGATTTTGAATATTTAGAGTTTTCAAATGAACGATTGTCTTCTTTTTCATTATTAAATATTGAAAATAATTTTCTTTCTGAAATCATTGAAAAACCTGATATAGAGTTTATTAGAAATCATTCTAAAAAAAAATATGTGAGTATGAACATTTTTTCTTTTAAAGGAATTGAAATATATAAGTACCTAAGAGACTGTCCAATAAACACTAAAAGAGGAGAAAAAGAAATTGTGACTGCTATCCAAAATATGATATTAGAAAATAAAAAATCAGTAATTGCTTTTCCATTTTGCGAACATGTACCTGATTTGACATTTAAGGATGATTTAGAAAAAATTAGTAAATTTTTAGATTAAAATTAACTTTCAAAACTATTCCTAAAATTCTCTTAGTCTTATATTTGTTATGTTAATATTAAGTTTATGAAAAAATATTTTTTATCATTTTTAGTCTTTTCTTTATCCTGTGATATTTCTTCATCTAAACCAATAAATAATCCTGACCCAGTACATTCAATAGATAATCAAGATTATGAAAATATGAGTAAGGCATATTTTGCATCTGGCTGTTTTTGGTGTGTTGAAACTATTTATGAAAGTTTAGATGGTGTAAAAGAAGTTTATTCGGGTTATGCAGGTGGTTCAACTATAAATCCTAATTATTATCAGGTTATGTCTGGTAAAACTGGCCATGCAGAAGCTATTGAAATTATATATGATAATACTAAGGTTTCATTTGACACCCTATTAAAAGTATTCTTCGACTCTCACAACCCTACAACTCCAAATAGGCAGGGTCCAGATTATGGTACTCAGTATAGATCAATTGCTTTTTACAATAATGAAGATGAAAAAAATAAAATTAAAAACTATATTAATTTCCTATCAACAAGTTCAATTTTTGGAAAGAATATTATAACAGAAATAAAAGAAATAGATAAATTTTATTATGCAGAGGAATATCATCAAGACTATGAAAAGAAAAACCCCAACAACCCATATGTCCAAAATGTATCAATACCTAGATTTAATAAATTCAAGCAAAAAGCTTCTAACTATATCAAAGTGAAAGATGATCACTAGATTTATTTTTGTCTTTTTTATTTTACTTCTTTTTTCTTGTTCAAAACAAGCTGACCTTTCAGGTAGAGAATTATGGGAATCACTTAATATATCCTCATATTCAATGACCCAACAAATATCTTGTTACTGTTTCCCAGAAGAGTTTGTTTCTCCTAAGTCTATAATTGTTGAAAACAATCAAATTAAATTAATTAATGGATTTAGTCCAGATAAAACAATAGGTTATGAATCTTTTTACACAATTGATAAAATATTTGAATTTATACAATCAAAACTTAAAGATGAACCTGAATTTTATGATATTAAATATAATAATGAGTATGGATATCCTGAATATCTTTTTTTTGATATGTCAAGAATGATTGCAGATGAAGAAATAGGTTATTATATTTCAGACTTAAAACTATTAAATTGAATTATAAGGTTAGTGTACAAAAAAATAAAGATTTTCAAATTTTAGAAAATAATATGACTATTTTAAAGGGTACAAAACCTAAATGGTACTCAAATGAGATATTATTTTTCTTCAATAATAGAACTTTTCAAATAAAAAAGAAAAGTTTTTGGAAAAGTGAGCATGAAATAACCGCTAGTGGTAAAAAAATTGGAAATATATTGATTAGGTCAATCAAAAAACCTGTAGGAAATTTTATTCAGATTTATGAAAATAATTCATTCAAAGATGAGTATTCAATGACTAGTACTTCAAAGAGCATATGGAGCTCAGAAAAAACTTATTCTTTATTTAACAAGGACAATGAGATTTTAAAAATTAATTATTCCTGGAAAAAACATTCATGGATAAAGTATACTGAGGAAATTTCAGTTGATACTTTTAGCAATCAAATAGGTTCTCCGGAGTTAACTGTTTATTCTCTATATTTGATGAGGTTAATTCAACAACAAGAAGCTGCAGCTAGCAGTGGAGGAACTATGGTTTATGGTTAGTTATAAGGATACAAATAAAAAAAAACAAATAATATTTAGCTTAGATTGTTTAAAAAAAAATAGTCTTGGTTATCTTATGGTTATTTTTATTTTTCTTTTTTTAGTTTCGTGTTCAAATATTTTATATAATCATAATGATGCAATGTCTATGCTAACAACAAAACAGTTAGTTATTGACAAATTTGGAGAACCTACTGAAATTATAAAGACAAATGATTATGATGAATATTATTATGATTTTGGTGTTTTTGAAAAAAGGGTTAACTATTTTGATCCTCAAATATCAACTGTTACTGCTCAACCGAAAGTAAGTAAAATTGAAAATGAATTTGTGCCTCAATTTAGAATTTCAGTTTCATCAAAATATATTAAGTTTCATATAATAGGAGATAAAGTAATTTATTGGGAGAGTCAAAATGTTAAGTTTCCAACAAAAAAAAAGTAACTGTTACACTTTAGTTTCCACTATTCTTAAATTTCATCATATATTTTAATTAAACTACTATCGAATTTTTTTAATTTTAAAAAAAGATTTATTTATGCCAATTCAAAAATTTTCAAAAGAAAAGCAAGCTTCAGGAAGCTTTAATTATGGAGAAATATTAGAGAACAAACCTATAGGCTTTCCTCAAGATGGAGGTAAATTAAAACCTTACTCAAATCTCTTTTATTGGGCGCATGCCTGGGCTTCAGATAAAGATAGTACTATTGGCTTGCACCCTCATAGAGGCTTTGAAATATGCAGTTTTGTTCTTAAAGGAGAAATTGAACACTATGATACTTTGCTTGATAAATGGATTACTTTAAGCGAGGGAGATGTTCAGGTTATCAAAGCTGGAAAAGGTATCTCACATTCTGAAAAACTAAAATCTGGTTCAGAAATTTTTCAAATCTGGTTTGATCCTAATATTCAAGAATCTCTTTATATTAATGCTAGTTATAATGATTTCAAGTCTAAAGAATTTCAATTAGAATTTCAGAGTGGTATTGAAAAAAAAATTATTTCTAATGAAATGAATCAGATAGATTTGGATTCAGATGGTATTCAAATATTTCATTACAATTTTGATGATGGAATCCATTATCATTCAATTAAAGATCTTTTTTATCATTCTATATTTATTTTATCTGGAACCTTAAATATAGGAGACAAAGAATTCAGTAAAGGAGATTTTATAATTATAGATAGTGAAAAAAAAATACAGTTATCCACAATGGATAACTGTAAGATTTTTGAAATAATATCACCGATTAAACCTCCGTATAAAACATATGCAGAGATTCATAATCTTAATTAACTATAACTAGTTTTAGGTTTCTTTCTTTGAACATTTCAAATAATTCTACTACAGATTCTTCAGATTGCATTGAAACTCTAATAAATCCTTTACCAAAACTAATGTATGCAGATGTACTATTTTCTGAATTCAGAAATACTTGAGGTAATTGGCTCCATCTACTAGGACTTCCATCATCATATGTTCTTTCAATGTATGCATTTATAGATCCATTTTCATATACATCTTGAGTGATTTGAGATACTTCTATTTCAAAGTTAGCATATTGCATATCGTCTGATATAGTATCAGGTTCAGAAGGAACTTTTAGAGTAATCACTTCATTATTTGATCCAGAAACAATTGTATCAGATGAACCACTAATAGAACATCCGCTAATAATTAATGATAGTGATAATATGTAAAAAATATTTTTCATAATTATTTAAGTTAGATTTAAAATTAAGAAAGCCTGACTCACAAGTGAATCAGGCTTTCTAATTCTTTTATCACGATTGGATTTTTCCAAATAGCAAATAATTTTTTTGCTTTTTAATGATTAAAGATTTGACAATTTATATTTAAACTCGCGTTTAAAATTGAAAGGTAATTAGTCTTCCGTTCCAATTGTTTAATAAATGTAAGAATCTATTTTAAAAAAACAAATATATAATTTAAATTGTTAATAACTTTTAGTAAAATACTGATAATCAATATCTTTTATAAAAAATTAGCAATCACAACATGTACAATCACAAGATTTTAAACATTCACAATTTTTACAATTACAATCCATATTTTTAATTTTTATTTAAGTTAATGAAATTAATTAATTAAAATATCCCTATAATAATTTTCTAAAGCTCTTTTGTATGCAACAACAAACTGATAAAATCTATATTCATTTAAGTTACCATATCTATTAAAGTCATTATATGTTTCAAATTGATATTTTTTTAATCTTGTATCAAGGATATTTTGAATTTTCTTAACCTTTTCAAAAACTAGTTTATTAGTTGTTTTGTTGTGCAAATTAGATTGATATTTATCAATTATAATCTTTATTTCCTTTGGAGTTAATTCTGAATGTTTTTTTGGATTATTCCAATTTATCTTGAACTCATTATATAGCCATTTATATTCTTTATACAAACCATTTAGAAAACAGGTCAGAAATATATTCATTAAGGACTAAATTATAAATTATATACATATTTTTGCATTATCTCGGGCAATTAGTTCAACTGAATAGAACAGAAGATTACGGCTCTTCAGATGGGGGTTTGAGTCCTCCATTGCCCTCAAAAATTTAATTTTGGACTTTTTAGGAATTTTATTTGGAATAATTTTACTCTCACATGGTGGAGATCTGCTGACTAAGTCTTCAGTGGATATCTCTCTGAAATTTTCTGTACCAAAAATTATCATTGGTATGACTATAGTTTCCTTTGCAACATCTGCTCCTGAATTAATAGTTAGTTTAAATGCTACACTTGATGGATTCTCAAATTTTGCGATAGGTAATGTTTTGGGATCCAACATTGCTAATATTGGATTAGTTCTTGGTATAATAGCAATTATTTATCCAATATCATTAAAACAAAGATTTTATACAACTGACTTCCCTTTACTTGTAATTTCAACTTGTATATTTTATTTCATCATTTTTACAGGTAATCAAATTTCAAGACCTGAAGGGTTTATATTATTATTTTCAATCACAGTTATTCTATTATATTTATTTATCTATCAAAAGAAAAGTATATCTGAATTTTCTGATGATTTTGATAGAAGTAAAATATCAATTTCAAAATCTTTTTTACATATAATATTTAGTGGCTTTTTATTATGGCTGGGATCAGAAACATTAATTAAATCAGCTATTTCAGTAGCTACTAAATTTGAAATTTCTCAAAGGGTAATTAGTATCACCATGGTTGCTATTGGAACAAGTATACCAGAGCTGGCTGCATCGGTTGTAGCATCATTAAAAAAACAAAATGATTTATCAATTGGTAACCTAATAGGATCTAATATTTTTAATCTTTTAGTAGTTATAGGGATTACTTCTTCTATTTCTCCAATGTATGGAATTGAAAATAGTACTATATATAAAGATATGTTGTGGGTTGTACTTTTCTCTTCAATTATTTTACCCCTAGCTTTAGTTGGAAGAAAAAGTGTTTTAACAAGAAAAAAAGGGATTATACTATTAGTTTTATATCTAATATTTATAATCCCTTTTTTAAGTTAATTTAAAATTAGGCGCCTTTAACTGTTTTTACAATTCTAGCTGCTACTTTATAAGGATCTGCATTTGATGCAGGTCTTCGATCTTCTAGCCAGCCTTTCCATCCACTTTCTACAGTTCCAATTGGAATTCTAATTGAGGCACCTCTATCTGAAATCCCATAACTAAATTCATTAATTGACTGAGTCTCATGTAAACCAGTTAATCTTTGGTCATTAAATTCCCCATACACTTCAATGTGTTCTTTAGTAACAGGTCTAAAAGCTTCACATATTTTTTCATATGTAGCTTTATCACCACATGTTCTTAATGTGTTATTTGAAAAGTTTGCATGCATACCTGAACCATTCCAATCTCCTTTGATTGGTTTTGGATGGTATTCTATATAATAGCCATAATCCTCCGTAAGTCTATCTAATAAATATCTTGCAACCCAAACTTGGTCACCTGCATTTTTTGCTCCTTTAGCAAAAATTTGAAACTCCCACTGACCAGATGCGACCTCTTGGTTAATTCCCTCAAAATTTAATCCAGCTTCAAGACATAAATCTGAGTGAATTTCAACTAACTCTCTTCCATGTGTATTTTTACCTCCTACTGAACAATAATACATTCCCTGAGGACCAGGATATCCACCCACTGGAAACCCAAGAGGTAATTGTGTATCGGAGTCCATTATAAAATACTCTTGCTCAAACCCAAACCAAAAATCATTATCATCATCGTCTATAGTTGATCTTGAATTTGAAACATGTGTAGTTCCATCAGAATTTAAAACTTCAGTCATAACTAAAAATCCATTTTCTCTTGTTGGGTCAGGATAAATAGAAACGGGTTTTAAAATGCAATCAGAAGAATTTCCTTCTGCTTGTTGAGTAGAAGAGCCATCGAAACTCCATTCTGGACAGTCTTCTATTTTTCCACTAAAATCACTTAAAACTTTGGTTTTACTTCTCATATTAGCTGTAGGCGTGTAACCATCAAGCCATATATATTCTAATTTTGATTTACTCATTTTTGTTTTTTATTTATTAATTGACTTAAATTTAATTTATATGTAAATTATTTATTAATAAGAAAGTCGTTATTAATTCACTTTTATTAATCTGACACTTAAAACTATTAAAATTGTCAATTTTATATAAAAAGAGTTAAGAAAATGACAATTTTTCAATCACTTTAAACTTCTTATTTTAAAATTCTAAATTAATTTAAAATGAAAATTTTCATATAGTTGAAAATTGAATTTTATTAAAAACTTATTAAGATTTTTTTTTGATAACTTTACGTTGAAAAAATGTCAAATAGATATAAACTAAGAGGAGTTTCTTCCGATAAAGAAGATGTTCATAAAGCTATTAAGAATCAAGATAAGGGTTTGTATCCTAAAGCTTTTTGTAAAATTCTTCCTGATTTAATCTCAGAATCTAAAGATCATGCATTAGTAATACATTCTGATGGAGCTGGTACAAAGTCATCTCTAGCATATATTTATTGGAAAGAAACCGGTGATTTATCTGTTTGGAAGGGAATTGCACAAGATTCAATTGTGATGAATCTAGACGATGTTGCATGTATTGGTGCTATTGATAATATAGTTCTCTCTTCAACAATTGGAAGAAATAAAAACAGGATACCAGGTCAGGTCATTTCTGAAATTATTTCTGGTACTAATGAAATACTTTCTTATTACAGAGATCTAGGTATTAATATTCATAGTGGAGGTGGAGAGACTGCTGATGTTGGTGATTTAGTTAGAACTATTATTGTTGATTCTTGCCTTACAGTTAGAATTAAAAAAGATCAAATAATAGATAATGCTAATATTAAACCAGGTAATCTAATAATTGGACTTTCTTCAACTGGACTTTCATCATATGATACAGAATATAATTCAGGTATTGGAAGTAATGGATTAACCTCTGCTAGACATGATGTATTATCCAAATACTTAAAGAGTTTATATCCTGAATCGTTTGATCCTGAGGTTCCAGATGATTTGACTTATTGTGGTTCAAAAAAATTAACTGATAAACTTGATGGTCTTGATATTGATGTGGGAAGAATGCTTCTTTCTCCAACTAGATCTTATGCGCCGCTTTTAAAAATGATTTTTGATAATGTAGGTAGAAATAATATCAATGGAATTATTCACTGCACTGGTGGGGGGCAAACAAAAGTTCTTCATTTTATTGACAACCTTCATATTGTAAAAGACAATCTTTTTGAAATTCCTCCAATTTTTAAACTAATTCAGAATGAATCTGGCACAGATTCAAAAGAGATGTACAAAGTATTTAATATGGGTCATAGAATGGAAATTTATACTGATTCTGTTAATGCGTCTGAAATAATAGAAATATCAAAATCAGTTGGTATTGACGCTAAAGTTATAGGCAAAGTAGTTAAATCAGATCATAAGAAATTAACTATTCATTCAGAATTAGGTAATTTTGAATATTAGATATTTACAATATGCTTTTAGAAAAAATTGAAATAGTTGAAAAAAGATATGACGAGATATATCAAATGATTAGTAATCCTGAAATTATTGCTGATCAAAAAAAATATATTCAATTAAATAAGGAGCTTAAAGAACTTAGTAAACTAGTAGAAACAGGTAAACTTTATAAAAATGCTGTAAGTCAAAAATTAGAGGCTGAAGAATATTTAAATTCATCTAATGATGAAGATATGACTTCAATGGCTAAGGAACAATTAGATTTGTCTAAAGAAGCTATTAATAACCTTGAGGAAGAAATAAAAATTCTTTTAATTCCAAAAGACCCAGAAGACTCAAAAAATGTTGTTGTTGAAATTAGAGCAGGAACTGGGGGTGATGAGGCTAGTATTTTTGCAGGAGATTTATACAGAATGTACACAAAGTTCGCTCAAGATAGAAAATGGAAAGTTAGTGTTGTTGATACTAGTGAAGGAAATGATGGAGGATTTAAAGAGGTCATTTTTGAAATATCTGGACAAGATGTTTACGGCGTTCTTAAATATGAATCAGGTGTTCACAGAGTTCAAAGAGTTCCTCAAACAGAGACTCAAGGAAGAGTACATACTTCTGCAGCCACTGTTATGGTTCTTCCTGAAGCTGAAGAGTTTGATGTTGAGATAAATATGAGCGAGGTTAGAGTTGATTATTTTTGTTCTTCTGGACCTGGAGGTCAATCAGTAAACACTACACTTTCTGCTGTTAGATTAACTCATGAACCTACAGGTGTTGTTGCTCAATGTCAAGATCAAAAATCTCAACATAAAAATAAAGAAAAAGCTTTAAAGGTTTTAAGATCAAGAGTATATGAAATTGAATTAAACAAAAGAATGGAGGATGATTCTAAAAAAAGAAATGAACTTGTGAAATCGGGAGATAGGTCTGCTAAAATAAGAACATATAATTATCCACAAGGAAGGGTTACAGATCATAGAATTGGTCTTTCATTATATGACTTACCAAAAATATTAGATGGAGATGTGTCAAAACTAATTGATGAAATTCAACTTTATATCAATACTGAAAGACTTAAAGAAGCAGGTGAAGCATGATGTTAAATAATAAAATTAATAGTCAAATAATTAAAAAAAAATCCTTTCTGTGTATTGGCTTAGATATCGATATTAATAAAATACCAAAATCATTGCTTGAATATGATGATCCTATATTCGAATTTGCAAAACAAATTATAGATTCTACAAATAAATATGCCATTGCGTATAAGCCTAATATTGCCTTCTTTGAGGCTCATGGTGTTGATGGTTTTAGATCTCTTGAAAAGATTTCTAAATACTTAAAAAGTAACTATCCTGATATATTTACAATAGCAGATGCAAAAAGAGGAGATATAGGAAATACATCTAAAATGTATGCTAGCGCATTTTTAAAAGATTTAGACTTTGATTCAATTACTGTTTCTCCTTACATGGGTTCAGATTCAGTTGAGCCTTTCCTGACTTTTGATGATAAGTATGTATTTTTACTAGCTCTAACTTCAAACAAAGGTTCTGAGGACTTTCAAGAATTATTTCTGAATGATAATTCTGGCAAATTATACGAGAAAGTAATAAATATTTCAAAGACATGGACAAATAATGATAGAATAATGTATGTAATTGGAGCAAAAAATACAGAGGAAATAAAAAATGTTAGAAAGCTTGTGCCTGAATCATATTTATTAATTCCAGGGGTGGGAGCTCAAGGTGGAAATTTGAAAGAAATATGTAAATATGGATTAGATAAAAACTATAAATTAATAGTTAATTCATCTAGGTCAATTATCTATGCTTCGTCAGATGATGACTTTGCAGATAAAGCTGCTTTAGAAGCAAAAACCATACAAAATGAAATGCAATCCTACATTAATAAACTATAAGAATGATTTATTACACTAAGTTTTTATGTAAAAATAACAATGCCGATTGGATAACCTTTGTTCATGGAGCTGGGGGAAGCTCTACTATATGGTACAAGCAAATAAAATATTTTTCAAGAAATTACAATTTACTACTTTTAGATCTAAGAGGACATGGAAAATCTAAGGCACTTTCTTTAAACCCTTTCAAGAAAAAATATACATTTAATTCAATAACAGATGATATCCTAGAAGTTTTAAATGCTGAGAAAATAAAAAAATCTCATTTTGTTGGAATCTCACTTGGTACAATTTTAATAAGAAACTTTGCAGAAAAAAATTCAAATAGAGTTCAGAGTCTTATTATGGGAGGAGCAATTATGAAACTAAATTTAAGATCCAAAATATTAATGTTCCTCGGAAATTCTACAAAGTCTATACTCCCATACATGTGGATATATAAGCTCTTAGCGTTTATAATTATGCCAAACAAAAATCATCGAGAATCAAGGTCTTTGTTTATTAAAGAAGCAAAAAAACTATATCAGAAAGAGTTTAAGAAGTGGTTTCAGTTGACTGCCGAGCTAGTTCCTTTACTAAAGTTTTTTAGACAAATTGAAATTTCGACACCAACGTTTTATATAATGGGAGATCAGGATTACATGTTCTTACCTTCAGTAAGAGAAGTTATAAAGTCACATAAAAAATCTATGTTATTTGTAGTCCCTGATTGTGGTCATGTAGTTAATGTAGATAAGCCAAAAATTTTTAATTCAAAAATGGTTGAATTTCTAAGTAAAATCAATTAATCAATATTCTTTTCACTTTTTTTTATCCAATTTTTCTTAATTCCAGGTTGATAAATTTCATAGTTTAATTCATCTTTACTTTCTTTTACCATTTTTCTTACATCTTCCAGCAGAAGTTTTGAATCATAAACTATACCATCTTTAATAGTATATTTTACTCCACCAACTCTTTCAACATCATTTTCATCATTCAGTTTAATTGCACCTGTACCATACAATACCTTTAGGTTTTCTAATGGGTTTTCCTCCACAATAAATAAATCTGCCTTTTTACCAATCTCAATTGATCCGATTTCATCATCCATACCTAGTGCTTCAGCTCCGTTAAGTGTTGCAGCCATAATTACTTCTATTGGGTGAAATCCTGCTTCCCTTAGAAGCTCTAGTTCTCTTATATATGCAAAACCGTATAGTTGAAAAATAAATCCAGAATCAGAACCTACTGTCACTCTTCCACCTCTATTTTTATATTCATTTATAAAATTCATCCAAAGATTAAAATTTTTCTTCCAAGCTACTTCCTGTTCAGTACCCCAAAAATGCCAGTATGACCCATGAGATATCCTGCTTGGTTGATAGAATTCCCACAAACTAGGCAGAGTATATTCCTCATGCCATTCAGCTCTTCTAGCCCTTTGCAGATCTCTACTTGCTTCATATATATTGAATGTTGGATCAAGAGTAAAGTCTAAATCTATTAACTCATTCATAACATTATTCCAATGCTCGGAATTAGGCTCTGCTGCCTGCTCCCATAATTTACCAGCTTCCTCAAACCTATGTTGTTCATTTGAGTAATTATAATCATAAGGATAATTCTGTACAGTTTTATCATTAAAAAGTGCTTCTGGGAGACCATACCAATGTTCCATGGATGTTAAACCAGCTCTAGCAGAATTAAGAACATTCCACTTTGCAACACTTAATTGTGCATGGTGCATGGCTGAACCTAACCCTAGTTTATTATTCTCGTCTAAAGCAGCAATCATAATGTCTGGCTCTGCACCAATAAATTTGATTCCATCTGCTCCCTTTTTTGCATTAAAGTTTACCCATTCTCTTGCTTGCTTTTGAGTACTTATTTCTTCTTTAAAACCAGATCCAAAACTTGAATAAATTAAAAGTCTTGGGGCAATTATTTCATTATTTGAACTTTTATTTTTTAAATCCATACTAAAGTCAATTCCTCTTCCACCTGGCTCTCTAACTGTTGTTACACCATGGGCTAGCCATAATTTAAATACATAATCTGGTTCTGCACCCTGAGAACTACCACCTATATGTCCATGCATATCAATAAAACCTGGAAGAACATACATTCCATTGGCATTAATTTCTCTTCCATCTTTTTTTAATTTAGGACGTCTAGAATTAATTATTTCGACTCCTGGATATCCAACATTTCTAATTGATTTAATAATATTATTTTCAATTACAATATCTACTGGACCAACTGGTGGACTTCCATTACCATTAACCAGTGTAGCACCTCTAATTATAAGTTGATCAAAAGGTCCCTCAGAAAGATTTTTTTCTTGTGAATTAGCATGAAAACTAAGTAATACGCTTAAAAGAAAATATTGAATATTTTTCATATTTAATTATTTAAAATTTTATTCATTACGTTGAATCCAACATAAGCTAAAAGAATACAGAAAGATACGCTAATAAATATATAAAGAATAGAATTGAATAAGTCATTAGATTTCAGCATATTAATATTTTCAAGTGAAAAAGCTGAAAATGTTGTTAACCCTCCACATATACCTATAACAAGAAAATAATAATAATCAGATTTCAGCATATTGTAGTAAACAAGATAACTTATAATTAAGCCTATAAGAAAGCTGCCAACTAGGTTAACAGTTAATGTTGAATAAGGAAAAGTATCACTTGGGATTATTTTATTAATAAAGAGTCTTAAAGCTGATCCTATTCCACCTCCAATAAAAACTAAAATTAAATCTTTCATCTATCTAAATAAATTACTGTAAGTAGCTATAATTGATATAAAAACAATAAATATGATAAGAATCACATATGAATTTTTATAATAAACTTTATGAAGACTGTGGTCTCTAAAGTAAGAATATGCAATGATTATTGAGAATAGTATAATAAATATTATGGCAAAAATAAGCTGTCCTTTTGTAAACATTAATTAGTTTTATAAAACTTTTCTAATGTAAATTTAATAATTATGATAACTAATGCTATTGATGCAGTAAAGGAATTTAACAAAGCTTTTAAAATTGATTATTCTGAGACCCAAGAAGCAAATCTTGATGAGTCAACCATAGAACTTAGATATAGGTTAATGCAAGAGGAGAATGATGAATATTTAGAAGCTGCTAAAAACAAGGATTTAGTTGAAATTGCGGATGCTTTAGGAGATAAACTTTACATTCTTTGCGGAACAATTTTAGCTCATGGGCTTCAAGATAAAATTGTAGCAGTATTTGATGAAATACAAAGGAGCAATATGAGTAAGCTTAGTGTTGATGGAACACCAGTAATAAGGGAAGATGGAAAAATATTAAAAGGTCCAAATTACTTTAAGCCTGATATTAAATCAATTCTAGAAAAGTAGATTATTCAGTAATTTTATATCTCCAGTTATGAGTATCATCAGAAATATTTTGTTGAATATTTATAATAGAAGATTTAATTCTTGAAGCAAAATCATTATCTTTTTCTTCAAGTTCGAATTTCTCATCTTTATATCCAAAGGAATTAATAGGAGCGATAACTGCAGCAGTTCCACATCCAAAAACTTCTTTTAAATTTCCGGACTTAAACTCTGAAATCAACTCTATTACAGTTATGTCTCTTTCCTCTACATCAATTCCAATATCACTAGCAACTTGTAATACACTTTTTCTTGTGACACCATCTAGAATTGTATCACTTGTAAGTGGAGTAATAAGTTTATCTTTAATTCTAAACATTATACTCATAGTTCCAACTTCCTCAATTTTCTGGTGAGTAGAAGAATCAGTCCATACAACTTGATCGAAACCTTTTGACATTGCTATGGATGTTGGATAAAATGCAGCACCATAATTTCCAGCTGCCTTAGCATATCCAGCACCACCAGGCGCAGCTCTGCTAAACTTATCTTCTATATAGACACTAATTGGCTTTGAATAATAAGAAGCACCAGGTGAGCAGATAATTAAAAATTTATACTGTTTTGATGGACTTGCAGCAAGCATCTTTGATGTTGAGAAAACAAAAGGCCTTATATATAATGAAGATCCTGGCTCATTAGAAACCCAGTCTTTTTCAAGACTTATTAGTTTTTTTAAACCATCAAAAAAATAATCCTCAGGTATTATTGGAATATGCATCCTCTCACAAGATTTTTTAATTCTTTCATAATTATCTTTAGGTCTAAATAACCATAAATCTTCATTTTTATCCTTGTAGGCTTTCATCCCTTCGAATATAGCTTGTCCATAATGGAAAACATGGGTAGAAGGATCAAGATTTATTGAACTGTAAGGTTTAATTATTGGTTCCCCCCATTTATCATCATCATAGTTACACTCAAACATATGATCAGTAAATATTTCCCCAAATTTTACTGAATTAAAGTCAACATCGTTTATTTTTGTATTGTTTGATTTATTGATTTCCATATCACTCGAAAGATAAAAAAAATAATAATATGAAGCTATTAATTACAGGTGGTTCAGGAACATTAGGTCAGGAAATATCAAAACTAGCAATTGCTAAAAGTTATCAAGTAAATATTCTTACAAGAAACAAAAAATTAGTATCTAATAATATTAATTTAAAATACTATTATTGGAACCCCAATAAAGAAGAAATAGACATTGAATGCTTTAAGGGTGTTAGCTCTGTAATTAATTTGGCGGGTTTTAGTGTTTTTAATTTATGGACAAAAAAAAATAAATCTAAAATCTTAAATAGTAGATTAACCTCAACACTTTTCATTTTAAAACAAATAAAAGAAAGAGGGATTAAATTAAACTCTTTTTTAAGTGCATCTGGAATTGCTGCATACCCTGATTCTATTTCAAAAACCTTTAGTGAAAAAAACTCAGTTTCTATTCCAGACTCTTTTATTAATCAGGTTGTTGTAAAATGGGAATCAAAAGTTTTAGAGTTTGAAAAAAAACTTCCGGATATTTCATTTTCAATTATGAGAATAGGTCTTGTATTATCTAATGAAGGTGGCATTTTTAATATTTCAAAGAAACTTTCTATGCTTTATGCTTTATCTCCTCTTGGAAGAGGAAATCAGTGGCAATCATGGATTCACATTGATGATGCTTCTTCAATTTTTTTCGAATGCATTAATAATAGTTCAACTGGTGTTTTTAATTTAGTTGCTCCCAATCCAGTAGTTCAATCTGAGTTATTACAAAAAATTGCTTTGTACAATAGATCTGCTATTATTCTTCCAAACATCCCCAGGTTTATAGTAAAGTTATTTTTTGGCCAAATGTCTGAAATGGTTCTTTCTAGTCAAAAAGTCATATCGAATAATTTAAATAACTATAAATTTAAATTTCCAGATATAGATTCAGCAATTAAAAATTTATCAAATCAAGTATGACATTCTGGCATAAAATTAATGTGGCAAAAAAATTGCAGTTATTATAAAAAAACAAACTAATGACCAAGAAGAAATCTGTTACTAAAAAATCTACTAAATCATCAGCTGATAAGAAATCTCAATCTCTAAAAGATCTAAAGGAGATTATTAAAGTTGAACAAGATAAATATGTAAGATTATTTGCGGAATTTGAAAATTATAAAAGAAGGACATCTAAAGAGAGACTTGAATTATATAAAACTGCAGGAAAAGAAGTTCTTACTAGTTTGGTGCCTATTCTAGAAGATTTTAAGAGAGCTTTAAGCCAAGAAAATGCAGATTCAGATAATGAAGGTGTTAAGCTAATATATAATAAATTTAATGAGACACTAAAAAGTCAAGGCTTAATTGAAGTCGAGGTTAATATAGGTGATTTTTTTGATCCTGATATTCATGAGGCAATTAGTCAGATTCCTGCAACAGAAAATGACCAAAAAGGTAAAATAATTGATATAATTCAAGGTGGTTATAAACTTGGAGATAATATTATCAATTTCCCTAAAGTAGTTGTTGCTCAATAAACAGATATGAAAGAAGATTATTACGAAATATTAGGTGTTGCAAAAAATGCTAGTGCATCAGAGATAAAAAAGGCATATAGAAAAAAGGCAATCAAATATCATCCCGATAAAAATCCTGGTGATAAGACTGCTGAATCAAACTTTAAAAAAGCTGCTGAGGCATATGAAGTTTTAAGTGATCCAAACAAAAAATCTAAATACGATCAGTTTGGTCATAGTGCTTTTGATGGAGCCGGTGGTTTCGGTGGAGGAGGTAGTATGAATATGGATGACATATTTAGTCAATTTGGAGATATTTTTGGAAGTGCATTTGGATCATCCTTTGGAGGTTTTGGAGGTGGAGGAGGTGGTCAAAGAGTCTCTAAGGGTTCTAATCTTAGAATAAGAGTTAAGTTAAGCTTAGATGAAATTATTAATGGTGTAGAAAAAAAAATTAAAGTTAAACGTAAAACTCTCTCACCTGATTCAAAATTTTCAACTTGTTCATCATGTAACGGTTCAGGTCAAGTTTCTAGAATAACAAACACTATTTTAGGCCGAATGCAATCAACATCAATATGTCCTACATGTAACGGTTCAGGTCAATCAATTCTATCAAGAGCTCCTGGAACTGACTCTAACGGAATGCTAAATTCTGAAGAAACTGTCTCAATTAAAATTCCCGCAGGAGTTGAAGAAGGTATGCAGTTGAAAGTTTCAGGTAAAGGAAACGATTCAAATAATCCAAGTGGTATTTCAGGAGATCTTCTAGTCCTTATTGAAGAATCTCAAGATGATCTCTTTACAAGAGATGGAAAGCATCTTCATTATGACTTATATATTAGTATCTCAGAGGCTGCTCTCGGAATATCTAAGGATATCCATCTAATTGATGGAAAGGTTAGAATTAAACTTGAATCTGGAATCCAATCAGGAAAAACACTAAGATTAAAAAATAAGGGTATTCCTGACCTAAATGGTTATTCAAAGGGTGATTTACTTGTCCATGTTAATATTTGGACTCCAAAAACTCTTAATAAAAAACAAAAAGATTTTTTCAAAGAAATGTTAGATGATGATAACTTTAAGCCTAATCCGAAGACATCTGATAAGTCCTTTTTTGAAAAAGTAAGAGACATGTTTGCATAAATAATTTTATCTTAGTTTTTCTAATAAAATCAAAATGAGTAAAATCCTTATAATCGAAGATGAGGAACCAATCAGAAGGGTTCTTGTGAGAATATTAAATGAAGAGGATTCAAGTTTTGAAATTCATGAAGCTTCTGATGGAAAAAAGGGCCTTGAACTTTTAAAAAAAGAATCTTTTGATTTAGTACTTTGTGATATAAAAATGCCAAAAGTAGATGGTATTGAATTACTTCAAAGAACAAGAAAAACAAATACGACGATTCCCTTTATTATGTTAACAGGACATGGGAACATTGAAACTGCAGTTGAATCAATGAAACTAGGTGCATATGATTTTATTTCTAAACCACCTGATCTTAACAGGCTTATTAACTCTGTAAGAAATGCATTAGAGAAAAATGAATTAGTAACTGAAAATAAAATTTTAAGACAAAAGGTTGCTAAAAAATATGAAATTATTGGGAATTCTAGCTCTATAATGGAGATTCATGCTGTAATTGACAAAGTTGCTCAAACAGAAGCAAGAGTTTTAATAACGGGAGAAAGCGGAACAGGTAAAGAGTTAGTAGCTCATAATATTCATGAAAAAAGCAATAGGAGTAAAGCTCCCTTTATTGAAGTAAACTGTGCTGCTATTCCTTCAGAGCTTATAGAGAGTGAATTATTCGGCCATCTTAAAGGATCTTTTACTTCTGCTGTAAAGGATAGACAAGGTAAGTTTGAAGCTGCAAATAATGGTACTTTATTTTTAGATGAAATAGGAGATATGAGTTTAGCAGCTCAGGCAAAAGTTCTTAGAGCTCTAGAAGAAAATAAAATTCAAAGAGTTGGTAGTCAAAAAGATATTAGTGTAGATGTTAGAGTTGTAGCAGCTACAAATAAAGACCTAAAGAAGGAGATTAAAAATGGTAATTTTAGAGAGGATTTATACCATAGGCTCGCAGTAATAATGATTGAAGTTCCTGCATTGAGCAAAAGAAAATCTGATATACCAATACTTGTATCACATTTTTCAAAATTATTATCTAAAGAACAAGGAATTGAAACTAAAGATTTTAATAAAGATTCTATTAAACTATTAGAAGATTATAATTGGTCTGGAAATATTAGAGAACTTAGAAATGTTATAGAGAGATTAATAATCCTTGGAGGTGACCCCATATCCAAGGAAGATGTTAAACTCTTTGCTTCAAAAAATAATTCATGAAATATTTAAGTTATCTAATAATAATAACTTTCAGTGTTTCATTAAATTCTCAGAACACTAACGATTATTCAGTTTTTATTGACAAAATTTATGATGAAGCATTATCCAATGGTTATTCATACGAATGGCTTGACTATTTATCAAATCAGATTGGAGGAAGACTATCAGGCTCTATAAATTATGATAGATCTGTAAAATGGGGAATGGATGAGTTAAAAATGATAAATCTCGATACAGTTTGGCTACAACCGGTAATGATTCCAAAATGGGTTAGAGGAGCTCCAGAATATGCTCATATTGAATCTAGTCCAGGTAATACAATATCTGTCCCAATAGCAGCACTTGGAGGTTCTATTTCAACTCCTTCAATTGGGATTTCAGCAAATGTAATAGAGGTTAAAAATTTTAATGAATTAAAATTGATTGGAAAGGATTCAATCGCGGGTAAAATTATTTTTTATAATCGTCCAATGGATCCAACTTTAATAAATACTTTTCAGGCATATGGAGGTAGTGTAAATCAAAGAACTCAAGGTGCAGTTGAAGCCGCTAAATTAGGAGCTATTGGAGTTATAGTTAGATCTATGACTACATCCTTAGATGATTATCCACACACTGGATCTATGTATTATGAAGGTTTATCTTTAAATCAAAGAATACCAGCTGCTGCAATAAGTACTAATGGTGCTGAACTTTTAAGTTCTATGCTTTCACTTAACCCGAATATAAAATTCTTTTTTAGACAAAACTCAAAAAATTTTCCAGATGTTTTATCTCATAATGTAATTGCTCAAATTAATGGTTCTGAAAAACCTGATGAAATAATAATAGTAGGTGGACATCTTGATTCATGGGATTTAGGAGATGGAAGCCATGATGATGGAGCAGGTATAGTTCAATCAATGGAAGTTTTAAGAATACTTAAAGATTTAAATTATTCTCCTAAAAGAACAATTAGAGTAGTTTTATTTGCAAATGAAGAAAATGGATTAAGAGGGGGAACTAAATATGCGGAAGAAGCTAAATTAAATAAAGAAAAACATTTTTTTGCATTAGAATCTGATGCTGGTGGTTTCACTCCTAGGGGTTTTAGTTTTGATACATCAGACAAAGAATTTAAAACAATTAAAAAATTTGAAAATTTATTTGTTAAATATGGAATGAACAACTTTTTCATTGGTGGAAGTGGAGCTGATATTGGCCCATTAAAAAATGGTGAAGTAATTTTAGCAGGATTAAGACCTGATTCTCAAAGGTATTTTGACTACCATCATGCTGCATCAGATACATTTGACAAAATAAATAAACGTGAATTAGAGCTAGGTGCAGCAGCTATGACAGCATTAGTTTATCTCCTTGATAATTATAAACTTTAAACATGATTAAAGTACTTAATAATTTCTCTAAATATACTAGAGAATTTAAGTATAATCTTAAATTAGCATTTCCAGTTATGATTGGTATGTTAGGTCATACTTTTGTTCAATTCATAGATAATATTATGGTTGGTCAGCTAGGTACAGCTGAGCTTGCAGCTATTTCTCTTGGAAATAGTTTTGTATTTATAGCTATGTCTATAGGAATTGGTTTTTCATCTGCTATTACTCCCCTTGTTGCTGAAGCTGATGGAGCAAAAAAAGATGATGATATATCTAGAATATTTGAGCATAGTTTTATGATATGTTTAATACTAGGTATAGTTCTTTTCCTATCGGTGTTTCTCAATAGAAATCTTTTGTATTCAATGAATCAACCTCTAGAAGTTGTAGAATTAGCTTCTCCTTATTTGTTTTGGGTTTCAATGTCGTTAATTACTATTGTTACCTTTCAATCATTTAGACAATTTGCAGATGGATTGTCTTTTACACGAGCTGCTATGTACTCAACACTAGTAGGTAACGCTATAAATGTAATTTTAAATTTTTTTTTAATATTTGGATTTTGGATTTTTCCAAAACTAGGGGTAGAAGGTGCTGCAATTGGAACTCTTATTTCAAGAATCTGTATGTTAACTTTCATAATATTCTATCTTAAACTACACAAAGAATTATCTAAATACATAAAGAAATTTTTTCCAACTAAAGTTGAGATCAAACGAGTAAAAAAAATTCTATATCTAGGACTACCATCTGCATTACACAGTCTCTTTGAGGTAGCTTTCTTTGTTTCTGCTGTTTGGATGTCAGGATTCATTGGTAAAAATTCTCAAGCTGCAAATCAAATTGCATTAAATCTATCATCTATGACTTATATGGTCGCTCTTGGAGTAGGAGTAGCAGCTATGATAAGGGTCGGAAATCAGAGAGGTATGATGAACTTCAAAAAGTTAAGAGAAGTTGCTTTATCAACTCTATTTTTAATAATTATCATTGATATCTTCTTTTGTTTAATATTTCTAACTTTTAATGATTCTCTACCATTACTTTATCTAGACCCTTCAAACCCCTCTAGCTTTACCGATGTTAGCGAAGTACTTAAAATAGCATCAAATCTTTTAATTATAGCAGGTGTTTTTCAATTATTCGATGGTATTCAGGCTGTTGTTCTCGGAGCATTAAGAGGGATGCAAGATGTTACTAAACCTGCAATAATAATATTTTTTTCTTATGGTATTCTAGGCTTTCCAATTTCTTATACTTTAGGTTTCTATACTTCATTAGAAATGGTTGGAATCTGGATTGGACTTCTTTCTGGATTGTTTTTTTCATCATTATTTCTGTTTCTTAGATTTAATTATCTTTCAAAAAAAATAATTGCATTAAATGATTGAAGAAATATTAAAGTTAGATTCTCAATTATTTTTATTTCTAAATAATCTAGGGTCCCCTGCGTTTGATAATTTTTGGATCTATTTATCTTATAAGGAGTCAAATATTATTTTTTACTTAGCACTATTGGTATTTTATTTTTATAGTAAATCAAAAAAAATAAAATTATCAGAAGTATTTTATTCTCTTCTCTTTATTGCAATTATGATTGCAATTGCAGATCAAACAGCTAATTTATTTAAAGATTCTTTTCAAAGATTAAGGCCTTGCTATAATGAATCTTTGATCAGTTTTGTTAGACTTGTAAAGGAATCATGTGGTGGAAAATATGGATTCTTTTCTGCCCATGCATCAAATTCTTTTTCTCTTGCTGTTTTCTTTGGTCTATTATTTAAAAACAAGTTTAGATTTATTATTTATATGACACTTTTTTATGCCTTCCTAATTTCTTTTAGTAGGATTTATTTAGGCGTTCATTTTCCGTTAGATATATTTTTTGGAGGTGTTTATGGAATAATCACTGGATTAGTTATTTTTAGAATTTATGAAAACAGGTTAAACTTTTTCAAGTTCTTGAATAAATCTTGACCAAGTATATTTTGTTTTAGATTTTAGTATGTTAGCTCTATAAACTTTTTGTTTATCATCTTTTAAAGAATTCAGAATAGCTTTTGCTAGGCTTTTTGATGTTTTATCAAATACCTGTCCACTTTTATCTCTTTGAACTATTTCTTTCAAACCTTTTACATTAGATACAATTAAAGGAGTTTCATAAAAATATGAGACTGGTGTAATACCACTTTGGCTTGCTTTAATATATGGCTGAATAACTATATCGCAGGCACATATATAATCTCTTATCTTTTTTGAATCTAGAAAATTATTTTCAATTATAATTTTGTCGACTAAGTCTAGATCTTTTATGATTTTTAAATATCTATCGACAGGATCATAAAATTCCCCTGCAATAATCAATTTAATATTTTCATCCTTTAAGTACTTAAAGCTATTAATTAATACTTCTAAACCCTTATACTTTCTAATTAAACCAATAAATGAAACATATCTAGAATTATCTAGTCCTAAATCTTTTTTTGCATTTTGCTTAATCTTAATTTTAGGTAAATCAAGATTAATGGGATGAAATAATGGAACAACTTTTTTTTTGGTACTTTCCTTAAGTTGATCTCCAACATTATCAGAAAATGTAATAAAACTATTACAAATTTGAACTATTAGCATTCTTAATAAACCTTCAAAAGGAATTTTTTCATGATTATCCCAATTATCAATAAGGCCAATTACTTTAATGTTTTTATTAAGAAATATTCCAATAACGAAATAGGGTATACAAAGAATAGGTGACCAATATCTTAAAATTAGAAACTCAGGGTTTAAATTATTAACCTTCATAGAAGTTCTTATCCAATTGAAAGGGTTAATTGTGTTTATTAAACGTCTAATTTTAAATTTTTGATTATATTTTTCGTTACTATATTGTGTTTTACCTGGAAAAATAAGACTAGGGTATAATAATGAAAATGTCCAAACTTCAGTATTTAATCCTTTATTATTTAGTTCATTACATAATGAGTGTGTTGAATCAGATATGCCTCCTCTATATGGGTATGAAGCAGAAAACACAAGGAATTTAACCCTTTTATTACTCATGATATTTTATTGTAAAGTAATGTATTAGAGATCTCCAAATGAGTCTTTTCTTGGAAGATTAGATGAACCCATAAGATATTTATCTATGTGATAAGAAGCTTCTCTTCCTTCAGAAATTGCCCATACTATTAAAGATTGTCCTCTCCTACAATCACCTGCAGTAAAAATATTATTTTTTTTGGTTTGATAGTTAGAATTTGAAGATATATTACCTCTTTTATTTAGGTTAATATTTAGGCTTTTTGGCAAATCATTTTCAGGACCAGTAAAACCTAATGCTAAAATTACAAGATCACAATCCCAATTTTTCTCAGAATTGGGTATTTCAATAAATTCTTTTTTTTCATCATCAAATTTAACATTAACAGTCTGAAGACTGATAATATTGTTATCCTTGTCTCCAATAAATTTCTTTGTTAAAATACTCCATTCCCTTTCTGCACCTTCTTCATGAGAGGAAGATGATTTTAATGTAAATGGCCAATAAGGCCATGGGTTTTTTAAATCTCTTTCCTTTGAAGGTTTTGGTGCTAATTCAAAATTTATGATATTTTTCGCACCATGTCGATTAGATGTTCCTATGCAATCAGATCCGGTGTCACCACCACCTATAACAATTACATTCTTGTCCTTTGCATCATATTTACTTAAATGTTTATCCAGTTGACCATCTACATATTTGTTATTATGAGTTAAAAAATCCATTGCTTGAATAACTCCAGAAAGATTATATCCAGGTATACCTAATTTTCGCTTAATTGTGGATCCTGTAGAAATAAGAACTGCATCATATTCCTTTTCTATTTCTTCAATCTTTTTATCTTTACCTACTTCAATATTACACTTAAACTTTATTCCTTCCTCAATTAAAATATTAACTCTTCTATCAATTATTTTTTTTTCAAGCTTAAAGTCTGGAATTCCATACCTAAGTAACCCACCAACTTTATTATCCCTTTCAAATACAGTTATATTATGTCCAACAGAATTTAATTGTTGAGCAGCAGCAAGTCCAGTTGGGCCAGATCCAATAATAGCGATCTTCTTTCCAGTTCTAATATTAGGTATTTTAGGAAGGATCCAATTTTCTTTAAAACCTCTTTCAACTATTTGTTTTTCGATTAATTCAATAGATACAGGAGGATCTATTATACCTAAAACACAAGCAGCTTCACAAGGAGCTGGACAAAGTCTTCCTGTAAATTCTGGAAAATTATTTGTTGAATGTAAAATATTAAGTGCCTCTTTCCATTTATTATTATAAACTAAATCATTAAAGTCTGGTATTAGGTTTCCTAAAGGACATCCACTGTGACAAAAAGGAACACCACAATCCATGCATCTAGCTGCTTGAGAATTTAACTCAGATTCTTTTGGATCTATAGTAAACTCCTTATAATTTTTCAACCTTCTTCTAACGGGAATATATTTTTCGTCAATTCTTTTATACTCTTTAAACCCTTTAATTTTTCCCATAATTATTTAATGAGTTGATTAATTTTTTCTTGAGCAATCTTTTCTAGAGCAATTTTATATTCTTTAGGCATTACCTTAATAAAATTAGATTTTTCTTTATTCCATTTTGAAAGAAGTGCTTTTGCTAGTTTACTATTTGTATACGAAAGATGATTTTCTAACATATTACTTATTATATCTTGATCTTGAACATTAACACTTTCAAGATCTATCATTTCCATATTAAAATTAGAATTTGAAAATTGTTCATCTTTATAAATGTATGAAATTCCACCACTCATCCCTGCACCAAAATTTCTACCAATTATACCAAGAATCAATACTATTCCTCCTGTCATATATTCACACCCATGATCACCGATCCCTTCAACTACTGCTTTAGCTCCAGAATTTCTTACACAAAATCGCTCACCAGCAATTCCATTTATATATGCCTCACCACTAATCGCCCCATATAATGCCACATTTCCAGTTATGATATTTAAATTTGATTTAAATGTTGACTTTTTTGGGATTCTAACACTTAGAATACCTCCTGAAAGGCTTTTTCCAAAATAATCATTTGTGTTACCATAAACAGTCATTTTAAGTCCTTTCACTGCAAATGCTCCGAAACTTTGTCCAGCAGATCCATTGAAAGTTAGTTTTAATGTTTCTTTTGGTAACCCTTTTTCTCCATATAATTTGGAAATTTCGTTACTTAGAATTGCCCCTACAGACCTATCTGTATTTTTAATTTTGAATTCTAAAGAAGTTTTAATCTTTCTGTTTATTGACAATTTTGCTTCTTTAAGGATTTTAAAATCTAGAACTTTACTTAGATTGTGATTTTGTTTTTCTGTATTTCTCAGAGTGGTATTCTTATCAGAATTAGGTTTATATAAAATTTTATCAAGATTGATTCCTTTTACTTTATAATCATCAATTCCTTTTTTTGCTTCTAGTTTTTGGCTTTGACCAATCATTTCTTCAACTGTTCTAAATCCAAGATTTGCCATTATTTCTCTTAATTCTTCTGCAACGAAGTACATAAAATTTATTACATGTTCAGGCTTACCTTTGAAATTTTTTCTAAGTTCTTGATCCTGAGTAGCAATACCAACAGGGCATGTATTTAAATGACAAGCTCGCATCATTATACAGCCAGAAGCTACTAATGGCGCCGTTGAAAAACCAAATTCTTCTGCGCCTAAAAGACATGCAATAGCTACGTCTCTTCCTGTTTTTAATTGTCCATCACATTCAAGCACAACTCTACTTCTTAGATTATTTAAAACTAACGTTTGTTGAGCTTCAGCTATTCCTAACTCCCATGGAAGACCTGCATGTCTTAATGAGGTTAGGGGGGATGCTCCAGTTCCTCCATCAAATCCTGAAATCAATATAACATCTGCTTTAGCTTTTGCTACACCAGCAGCTATAGTTCCAACACCAACCTCTGATACAAGCTTTACATTAACTCTAGCGTCTCTATTTGCGTTTTTAAGATCAAATATTAATTGCGCAAGATCTTCTATGGAATAAATATCATGATGTGGTGGTGGTGATATTAATCCAACATAGGGAGTAGAATTTCTGACTTTAGCTATAAGAGGATTTACTTTTGAACCAGGTAATTGTCCACCTTCACCAGGTTTTGCTCCTTGAGCCATTTTAATTTGAATTTCATCAGCATTTGTTAAGTAAAATGAACTAACACCAAATCTTCCTGAGGCGACTTGTTTTATTGAGCTATTTCTTGAATCACCATTTTCATCTTTTTGAAACCTATCATGGTCCTCTCCTCCTTCTCCTGAATTACTTTTGCCACCTATTCTATTCATAGCAATTGCAAGATTCTCATGAGCTTCTTTACTAATTGATCCATAAGACATTGCACCAGTTTTAAATCTTTTAACAATTTCTGTCCAGGGTTCAACTTCTTCGATTGGAATTGGGTTATAATCAATAAACTTAAGAAGCCCTCTAATTGTCATAAGTTGTTCTTCCTGTTCATTAATAAGTTTAGAATATTCTTTATATGAACTATAATTTTCAGTTTTTACTGAATTTTGGAGTTTTGAGATAGTCTTAGGGTTTAGCATATGACTTTCACCATCTCGTCTCCATCTGTAATCTCCACCTGTTTTAATAGATGAAAAATCAGGTTCTGAATTAAAAGCAAAGTTGATTCTCTGACTAATTTCTTTCTCAAGAACATACAGGCCAACTCCTTCAATTCTTGTAGGTGTGTTTTTTAAATATTTATTTATAAAATTTGTTTTAAGACCTAAAGCCTCAAAAATTTGAGAACCACGATAAGAATTCAAAGTAGATATACCTATCTTATTCATTACCTTTAAAATACCCTTAGCAATAGCGTCGTTAAAATTTGATATTGAAGATTCTAAGCTAATATCTTTAATGTGACCATTTTTATGATGATAGCTAATAATTTCATTAACCAGATAAGGATTAATTGCACTAGCACCATAACCAAATAACATTGAAAAATGATGAGGTTCTCTTGGCTCTGCTGATTCTACAATAATTCCGAATTTAGACCTTTTCTTTAATTTAATCATAGTTTGATGAACAAATGAACAGGCAAGTAAAATTGGTATAGGAGCCATTTTTTTCGAGACTTTTCTGTCACTTAATATTACTATATTAGTTCCTTTATCAATAAGTTTTTCAATTTTTAATACTATTTCATCAAGAGCTTCTTCTATACCATTGTGTCCTTTTTTTAACTCATATAAACATTCTATTGAGCTAGATCTAAACTTTTCATGATTGATATATTTTATTTTATCAAGATCTTCATTTGAGATAATTGGATTATTAATGTTTAGACTTATTGAATGTTCTTCAATTACATCAAAAATATTGTGGTTACTTCCTAATGAGAGGCTAGTATCTGTAACGATTTCCTCTCTGATTCCATCTAGAGGAGGATTTGTGACCTGAGCAAACAGTTGCTTAAAATAATTATATATTAATTGTGGTTTTTTAGAAAGTACTGCTAGAGGAGTATCAATTCCCATAGATCCAATAGACTCTTTTCCACTCACACACATTGGGATTATAATCTTTCTAAAATCTTCTTTTGTATATCCAAATATTTTAAGTCTAGTTTCTAAATTAATTTTTTCATCTGGAGTACGATTTCCTGTATATGATATATCACTTAATTGTAATATATTTTTATCAACCCATTTTTTGTAAGGCCTCTTTGAAACAATATTTTTCTTTATTTCATTATCATTGATTATTCTTCCTTGGTCCATGTCAACTAGAAAAATTTTACCAGGTTCTAATCTTCCATGAGACTCAATGTTCTCAGGATCAAGATCAACTACCCCAGTCTCAGAGGACATAATTACATAACCATCTTTTGTTACAGTATATCTAGAAGGTCTTAATCCATTCCTGTCTAGAAGTGCGCCAATATATTTTCCATCAGTAAATGGAATTGAGGCCGGACCATCCCAAGGTTCCATAATACAGCTATTAAATTTATAAAATGCTCTTTTATCATCAGCCATTGAGTTATGCTTTTCCCAAGCTTCAGGAACTAACATCATCATTACTTCTGGTAAAGATCTTCCAGTCATTAGTAATAATTCAACAACCATATCCATAGAAGCAGAATCTGATTTTCCAGGAACAATAATTGGTAAAATCTTAGACATATCCATTTTAGATATATCATTTGATTTAAAAAGCTCCTCCCTTGTCTTCATTCTGCTTATATTTCCTTTAAATGTATTTATTTCACCATTGTGACACATATATCTAAAAGGCTGAGCTAAATCCCATGTAGGGAATGTGTTTGTTGAAAATCTTTGGTGAACAAGAGCGAGTTTTGTTACTAGATTAGGGTTTTTTAAATCAATATAAAATCTCTCAATGTCTTCAGGAATTAGTAGACCTTTATAGATTATTGTTCTTAAACTTAAACTAGAAAAATAAAAATATTCTTTTTGATTTAATTCTGAAGAATATATAGTGTTTTCACTAATTTTTCTAGCAATAAAAAGTTTTAAATTAAATTCTTTATCTGTTAACTTAGAATTACGTTTAATAAATACTTGTTTTATTTGAGGTTGAGTTTTACTAGCTATAGATCCAACAACTTTAGAATTAACCGGTACATCTCTCCAGCCTAAAATATCAAGATCTTGTTTTTTAATCTCATCCTCAAATATTCCAATACAGTGGTTTGATTGATTTACCTTATTGGGTAGAAAAACCATACCAACTGCATATTCGTTTGGGTTAGGGATAGTAAAGTCACATTCTTTAATAAAAAAATCATGTGGTATTTCTATAAGTATGCCAGCTCCATCTCCGGTTCGACCATCAGAGCTGACTGCTCCTCTATGCTCTAAACAAGTTAAAATATTAAGAGCTTGACTTATAATTGTATTAGTCTTCTCACCATTTAGACTACAAATAAATCCTGCACCACAATTGTCGTGCTCAAATTCTGAGAGATATAATCCTTGGTCTTTTAACTTCATGTCAGCACTACAAAAATAAAATTATGAGTTTACCATAATTGCTTTTAATCTCAAAACAAAATGAGTTAACACTAAAATTATCAATTTGATAAAAAAACTATTGTCAAAATGTAGATTTAATATATAAATTGGAAATATTTAAGAATATTATTGCAGGAATTAGCTGTTTATTTCCCATTCACCTGACTGAAGTAATTTTTCTGCTTGTTTGAATTTCATTGACTTAAGCTCTCCAGAAGTAGAGTTTCTAATTTCAACTTTTTCATTTCTCCCTATCTTAGGAATTTCTCGAGTTACAGTCTCAACTTTTTGATTACTAGCACCAGCTCCAATTCTTCTTGCTCGTTCAGCTAATTCATCACTATTCAAACTCTCTTGTTTTGTTGTTCGATAATCATTATTTTTTAAGTTTCCAGAAGATGCATCTTTTATATTTCCTTGATTATCTGGAAGGTTAGATTTAAATAAGAAAGAGAGTAATTCTTTGTTAAGTAGATGAATCATTGACTTGAATAATTCATATGCCTCAAATTTATAAATTAAGAGTGGATCCTTCTGTTCGTGAACAGCTAATTGAACAGATTGTTTTAAATCATCCATTTTTCTTAAATGATTCTTCCACTTTTCATCAATAATTGCAAGAGATATATTTTTTTCAAAGTCATCAATTAAGTTTTTTCCATTACTTTCATATGATTTTTTTAAATCGGTTACAATATTTATAACTTTTTTTCCATCAGTAAATGGTACTACAATTCTTTTATATGAGTTGCTTTTATTTTCATAAACATTTTTAATTATCGGAAGAGCAATTGTTCTATTTAGCTCTTTTTTGTTTGTGTAAAAAGTATTTAATTCCTCGTACAAACTTTTAATTAAATCATCTTCATTAGATTCTAGAAAAACATTTTCTGAAATTGGAGATGTCATTGAAAAAGTAGTAATTAATTCAAATTCAAAATTTTTGAAATCATTAGAATTTTTATTTTGAATTACAATTTCTTCTACAGTATCAAACATGATATTAGTGATATCAATTTGAAGTCTATTTCCTTCCAATGCATTTTTTCTAAGTTTGTATATAATATTTCTTTGAGAATTCATTACATCGTCATATTCTAGTAATCTTTTTCTAATACCAAAGTTGTTTTCTTCCACTTTTTTTTGTGCTCTTTCAATTGATTTTGTAACCATTGGATGTTGAATGTTTTCTCCATCTTTTAATCCCATTCTATCCATTATATTTGAAACTCTATCTTGTCCAAATAATCTCATTAAATTATCTTCAAAAGACACATAAAATTGTGAACTACCTGGGTCACCTTGTCTTCCAGAACGTCCTCTAAGTTGTCTGTCAACTCGTCTTGAGTCATGTCTCTCAGTTCCAATTATTGCAAGACCACCAGAACTAATTACGTCTTTACTTAATTTAATATCTGTTCCTCTACCAGCCATATTAGTTGCAATTGTAACTACTCCAGGGTTTCCAGCTTCTGTAACTATATCGGCTTCTTTTTTATGAAGTTTTGCATTAAGAACGTTATGATTAATATTAGCTCTACTTAACATTTTACTGAGCAACTCAGATATTTCTACAGAAGTAGTACCAATTAATACAGGCCTTTTATTATTTCTTAGATTAATAACATCTTCAATTATCGCGTTATATTTTTCTCTTTTTGACTTATATATCAAATCATCCTGATCTTTTCTGGCAACAGGTTTATTTGTTGGTATTTCAGTAACATCTAATTTATAAATTTCCCAAAATTCTCCAGCTTCTGTTACTGCAGTACCTGTCATCCCAGATAACTTAGTATATAATCTAAAATAGTTTTGAAGAGTAATTGTAGCAAAAGTTTGAGTAGCTGCCTCGATCTTTACATTTTCTTTTGCTTCTATAGCCTGATGAAGCCCATCGGAATATCTTCTACCATCCATTATTCTTCCAGTTTGCTCATCAACTATCATAACTTTATTTTCGACTACTACGTATTCAACATCTTTCTCAAATAAAGTAAAAGCCTTCAATAATTGATTAATACTATGAATTCTTTCACTTTTTACATCAAAATCATTAAACAATTCACTCTTTGCTTTAGCTTCTTCTTCGCTTGATAAGCCTTTTTCCTCGATAGATTTTACTTCTGTGGATATATTAGGCATTATAAAGAAATCTTTATCATCTAGGTCTTGAGATAAGGTCTCAATACCCTTATCGGTAAGTTCAATTTGATTATTCTTTTCATCGATAGTGAAATATAGCTCTTCATCAATTTGATGCATTTCCCGATTATTATCTTGCATATAGAAATTTTCAGTTTTTTGAAGTGTTTGTTTAACTCCTTGTTCACTTAAAAATTTAATTAATGCTTTATTTTTTGGCAATCCTCTATATGCTCTAAATAGGAGGAATCCTCCTTTATCGTTATCTGAATCTTTAATCAAATTTTTAGCTTCAGATAATATATTAGATAGATATGTTTTTTGAAGAGTAACTAGTCTTTGGATTTTTGGTTTTAGATTGTCAAATTCATGACGATCACCATCTTTTGTTGGTCCAGAAATTATCAATGGAGTTCTTGCATCATCAATAAGAACTGAATCTACTTCATCTATTATTGCATAGTTATGTTTTCTTTGAACTATATCATCTAATGAATGAGACATGTTGTCTCTTAAATAATCAAAGCCAAATTCATTGTTTGTTCCATATGTGATATCAGCATCATATGCTCTCTTTCTCTCTGGAGAATTAGGCTTATGAAAGTCAATACAATCAATTCTAAGGCCATGAAACTCAAGAATAGGACCCATCCAAGCACTATCTCGTTTAGCTAAGTAATCATTCACAGTTACAAGGTGTACACCATCTCCAGTTAATGCGTTTAAATAAATCGGTAATGTAGAAACTAGTGTTTTACCTTCACCTGTTTGCATTTCACCAATTCTTCCTTGATGTAGTACAATTCCTCCAATTAATTGTACATCATAGTGAATCATATCCCAGACAACATTTTTACCTGCAGCATCCCAATTATTCTTCCAAATAGATTTATCACTTTTAATCTTTACGTAAGATTTTTTAGATGCGATTTCTTTATCAAAATCAGATGTGGTTACCTCAATTTCTTCATTTTCAAAAAATCTTTTAGCGGTCTCCTTTACAACTGCAAAAGCTCTTGGTAATAAGTTATCTAATATCTCTGCCTTTTTAGTTATTAGATTATTTTCAAGTACCTCAACCTCATTAAATAGTAACTCTTTTTCAGAATTTGACGATTCGTTTGAAATCTTTTTATTTAAATCAAGAATTGATTTTTTAATATCTAAAGTCTGCTCAGAGATTATTCCTTTAAATTCGATTGTTTTATTTCTTAGTTGATCATTTGAAAGTGAGGATAGCTTATCAAATTGAATATTAATATCATCAACTAATGGGGTAAGCTTTTTAAGATCTTTACCAGATTTATCCCCAAGAAATACCTTCAAAAGGGAGTTAACAATGGACATATTATATTTTTTTCAAATTTATTTAAAAATTACCAATAAATATTAATCTATAATGATTAATACTCGTCCTCGTTCCAAAGGTAATCTTCTTCTGTTGGGAAATCTGGCCAAATCTCTTCAATTGATTCATACACATCCCCTTCATCTTCCAAAGATTGAAGATTTTCAACAACTTCAAGAGGTGCTCCAGTTCTAATTGAGAAGTCAATTAACTCGTCTTTAGATGCTGGCCAAGGTGCATCACTTAAATACGATGCTAGTTCTAATGTCCAATACATGAAACTTATTTTCTGCAAAAATATATTATAACTCTAGAAAACCAAAGAATTTTTATTCTTTTACTTTAGAAAATGAAATTAATAATAGCAATACTGACAATAATATGCTAATTCTAGCAATGTAGTCACCATTTCTACTGTAAAATGTTTTTTTGTCAATTGTGTAAGCTTTTCCACTTAATACACCTTTTTCATCATAAGGAAGAATATTGTCATATTCACCAAGTTCATTTATAATTGTAGAAACTCCAGAATTTGCACTTCTAATAATATATCTTCTGTTCTCAATGGCTCTTAATCTTGCATAACTAAGTAGGTGTCTGTGTCCTGGTGTGTCTCCCCACCAAGCATCATTTGTAATAATTGAAATAAAATTAGCTCCTAAATCAACATAATTAGCAACATATTCTCCATCAATTGTTTCATAACAAACAATAGGAATAGTTCTCAGATCTTTAGTAGAGTGATTAAATACTTTTCTTTCAGATTCATGTTGTTTACCTAAAGAACGAATTGTCCCTCCTAGATCAATCATTACAGTCCCTATAATAGGCTCGAGAAAAGACTTAAATGGCATATATTCACTTCCTACTACTAGTTTAGACTTATGATTATACTCAAAACCTTTATTTGCAGAGATATTTATTGACGAATTAAAATAGTCAACCCAAATATTGTCTCTAACTGGATTAGCTGATTTTGTAGGTTTTTCTTTCTGATTTTGATATAATTTATAAAATTGTATTCCAGAAATTAGATTGGTGTTTTGAAATTGATCTAAATAATTATAGAGACTATCATGAAGTTTTGTGTATCCAAAATAATCTACATTTTCGCCATATCCTTCAGAGAAATATGTTTCTGGAGTAAAGACAAAATCATATTCATTAGCTATTAATTCTTCATATGTTAAATCCTTAAAAATTTTAAAATAATCAAGATTATTTTTAGACGTTCCATATTTTGATTCCCAAGGGTCAATTTTAGGCTGAGTAATTAAAACTTTAAATTCATCTATTTTATTTAAATTAGGTTTAACTAAAAGTGAAATAAAAATTGGAATGCTAATAAGAAGAGTTCTCGGAATAATTCTAATATAAAATCGTCTTTTATCTTTAAAACTTGAATATTTTCTTAATAAATTAAACAGTGAAAAGTTTGCGCATAGTACCCAAAGACTTCCCCCAAACACTCCAGTATACTCGTACCACTGAATCCAATCAATTCTTTCTGAGAAGACATTACCTAGATTCAACCATGGCCATGAAAATTCCCAGTTTAAATGAAATTTTTCAAAGGCTATCCAAAAAGTTATAAGAAAAAGAGATCCAGCTTTATAATCTAATCTTCTTTTAACTCTACTATAAAGCAAAAAGATTATTGAGTAAAAAGAGGAATTTAGAACGTTAGCAAAAATTGCTCCTGGAAGTGTAGTATAGACTATCCACCAAGTAGTTGATATATTCCACGTTAGAAATGCTAAATAAGAATAAAAGAATAGTCTTAGATTCTTTTTTCCATAATTATCTTTACTTATAACATCTTCTAGATACAATAAAGGAATTAGACTAATAAAAATTAGAGGAGTAACCCCATTAACTGGCCATGAACTTCCTAATAAAATCCCACTAAATAATGAATAACTAAGAAGTCTACTCACGTTTTAAAGTTTAAATGGTTTTACAATCTAATATTACAATTTTTTTATAAATTGAGCCTCATAACAATCATGATAAAAGCTTTTCTACCAAATTTACTTACTTTATTAAATTTAATATGTGGATGCTTTTCAATTGCATTTGCCTTTCAGTTCCAATTTGATGCAGTATTAATTCTAGTTTTAATGGGAGTACTTCTAGATTTCCTTGATGGATTGACTGCTAGGCTATTGAATGCAGAGTCTAACTTTGGAAAACAGTTAGACTCACTTTCAGATATTGTAACTAGTGGAGTTGTCCCTGGAATTGTAGTTTATCAATTATTTAAATTATCGGGAAATAGAGTTATTGACTATGATTTAAACTTATATCTAAGTCCAATATTTAATTTAGATCTTGTTTTTACAATTTCTCCTATTGCATTTATTGCTTTCTTAATCACTTTAGGCTCTGCTGTTAGGCTAGCTAAATTCAACACTATTGATTATACTGACGAGTTTGAAGGTCTTCCTACCCCTGCAAATGCTTTATTCTTTGTTTCATTACCAATACTGATAGATCATACATACTTAATAGAATCTAAAGAATATTTACTTAACAATTATGCTCTCATTGGACTTACAGTCTCTAGTGTGATACTCATGAACGTTCCTTTCAGGCTTTTTTCATTAAGATTATCAATAAGAAAACATGATTACAACATTTTTAAAATTTTAACAATAGTCTTGTCAATCCCTTTAATTTTAATATTTGGACTTGGTGGATTCTCGTTAATTATAATTTTATACTTATTTTTAAACGTAATAAGAAATTTATGGTCCTTAATCTAAGAGTTAAATATTCTTCTTCTTGAATTCAAAATTCTTTCCTAAATAAACTTTTCTAACCATTTCATCACGAGCAAGTTCTTCTGGTACTCCTTCTTTTAAAATTTTACCTTCAAACATGAGGTATGTTCTATCAGTTATGGCAAGTGTTTCCTGAACATTATGATCGGTAATTAGTATTCCTATATTTTTCTTTTTTAATACAGAAATAATAGATTGAATATCTTCAACTGCTATTGGGTCTACTCCAGCAAATGGTTCATCTAATAGTAAAAACTTAGGATCATTAGCTAGTGCTCTTGCTATCTCCGTTCTTCTTCTTTCACCTCCAGAAAGTAAATCACCTCTATTTTTTCGGATTTTTATTAGACCAAACTCTTCCATAAGTTGATCTGCTTTTTCTTTCTGTTGATTTTTTGTTAAATCTGAAAATTCAAGAATACCTAAAATATTATCTTCAACACTTAGTTTTCGGAATATTGACTCTTCTTGAGCAAGATAGCCAATACCTTTTTGAGACCTTTGATACATCGGGAAACTAGAGATAACTTCCTGGTCAAGGTAAATATTTCCCTCTTCAGGTTTAATTATTCCAACGATCATATAAAAAGAAGTAGTCTTACCAGCACCATTTGGCCCAAGTAATCCAACTATTTCGCCTTGATTTACCTCAACAGAAATACCATTTACAACTTTTCTACCTCTATATGATTTTGAAATATTTTGAGCTTTAAGAATCATTTAGCAAATATTATGTATTTAATTTTTTATATCCAATTTTTGAAATTATTATACTTATTTCATATAAAACTAAAATAGGAATACTTACAATAATTTGACTAGCAATATCAGGAGGAGTTATTATTGCTGACAAGCTTAATACGATTACTAATGCAAATTTTCTATTTCTCCTAAGAAAATCTGGTGTTACAAGACCTACTTTTGTTAAATAGTGAATTATAATTGGTAATTCAAAGATTAGCCCAGAGGCTAAGACAGATGCTCTTAATAAGCCAATATAACTGTTTAAATCAAAATCATTAAATACCTCTGAACTAATTGTGTAGTTTCCTAGAAAGTTAATTGATAATGGTGTAACAATATAGTAACCAAACAAAACTCCAATAAAGAATAATGTTGATGATATAAAAATAAAGCCTCTAGCTCCATCTTTTTCTTTTTTATACAACCCAGGACTTATGAACTTCCAAAATTCATAAATCACGTAAGGAAATGCCAAAATAAAACCCGCTAAAATAGATGTCCATAAATGTGCTGAAAATTGACCTGAAACAGTTCTACTTTGAACTCTAAATGGAAGTTCTTCAAAGCAAAAGGCATTACCTCCAATAGATTGTGAAATTGAACAAAATACTTGATAGCTTATAAAATCTCCTTTTTTAGGACCAAAAATTATTTGATCAAAAATTATATCTTTTGCTAAAAATGCAACTATAGCAATAAGTAAAACAGAAATAGTTGATCTTATTATGTGCCATCTTAATTCTTCAAGATGATCAAGAAAAGACATGTCATTGGATTTACTCATAGCTTATACCTTGCTTGATTATGTCTAAAATATGAACTATACCCACATACCTCTCACTATCATTTAAAATTAAAACCTGACTTATACTATTTTCCTTCATATGTTTTAGTGCATCTATGGCTAAAGTATTTTGACTCATAATTTTAGGACTTTGATTCATAAAGTCTTTAGCGCAAATATTTTCGATGTTTTGGTTTTTTTCTATAACCCTTCTTATATCTCCATCGGTTATTATTCCAACAATTCTATCTCCATCTAAAATTGCTGTTGCTCCATACATATTAGAGGAAATTTCATCAATTATTTTTAAGAATGAAGAGGATTTTTTAACAATTGGTTTTCTGTTTTCATCAATTAAATTTTTAAGTGTTAAACTAAGCTGTTTTCCTAGACTTCCAGAAGGATGGTATTTACTAAAATCTTTTGGAGTAAAACCTTTTATTTTTTGAAGAGTCATAGCAATAGCATCTCCAATCGCAAGGTGACAAGTTGAACTAGTTGTGGGAGCAAGATTATTGTGACATGCTTCTCTCTCAATTTTTGTATGTATAAACATTTTTGATAATTTATCAAGAGAAGAATTCTTTACGCATGAGATACCAATTAATAATATTTTATTTTTATTCAGATGATTAGACAATGAAATTATTTCATCTGATTCACCACTCTTTGAAATACAGATCACTATATCATCATTTCCAATAACTCCCATATCTCCATGAAGTGCATCTCCAAGATGTAAAAAAATTGATTTTGATCCCGTAGAATTTAAAGTAGCAGAAATTTTCATTCCTATTATAGCACTCTTGCCTATTCCTGTAACAACTATTTTACCTTGACATTCTTCAAGTGTATCAATAATATCACAAAAATTTGAGTCTATTATTTTAGATAGATCTAAAATAGATTTAGACTCTAGATGAAGAGTGTCTAGGGCAATATTTTTTATTATCTGTTGATTAGTCAAAACGGGAATTTTATTTTAAATTGTATGTACTGCAAATTTAAACAATTTGAAAAAACCATAATTTGAACAGTTTAAAAGACAAGTTAAAGGAAAACTTTGGTTTTTCATCATTTAAAAATCTTCAAGAGCCAATAATTAATAATCTTCTTGAGGGAAACAATTCTTTTGTTATAATGCCAACAGGTGGTGGTAAATCACTTTGCTACCAGTTACCAGCTATAATTTTGGATGGAACAGCAATAGTAATTTCACCTTTAATTGCATTAATGAAAAATCAAGTTGATCTAATTAGGGCAAACAATACAAATCCTGCTGTTGCTCATGTTTTAAATTCTACACTTAGCAAAGAGCAGATAGAAAAAGTTAAACAAGATGTAAGCAAGGGAAAAACTAAATTATTATTTGTTGCTCCAGAAACTTTGTCTAAAAATGATACTATTGAGTTTTTAAAAAAAGCTTCCATATCATTTTTAGCTATAGATGAAGCTCATTGTATATCTGAATGGGGACATGATTTTAGACCTGAATATCGAAAGATAAGAGATGTTATTGACTCTATAGATTCTAAAATTAAAGTTATAGCTTTAACTGCTACAGCAACACCAAAGGTTCAAGGCGATATTATTAAAAATCTTAAAATAAGTGATTCAAAACTTTTTAAATCTTCTTTTAATCGTCCAAATCTTTATTACGAAGTGCGTCCAAAAAATGATGAAACAGAAGTAGATTTAATAAAGTTTATAAAATCTAATCAAGGAGAATCAGGCATTATTTACTGTCTATCTAGAAAAAATGTAGAAGATTTATCTCAACTACTTAATATGAATGGAGTAAAAAGTTTACCCTATCATGCAGGTTTGGACAAAAATATCAGAGAAGAAAATCAGGATAGGTTTTTAAAAGATGATTGTGATGTTATTGTTGCAACAATTGCATTTGGAATGGGAATTGATAAACCTGATGTTAGATATGTAGTTCATCATAATGTTCCAAAAAGTATTGAAGGATATTATCAAGAAACAGGAAGGGCAGGAAGAGATGGGGGGAAAGGACATTGCTTAATGTATTATTCTTATCAAGATGTTGAAAAACTAGAAAAGTTGATATCAAAGAAAAAATCATCGGAGAGAAACATAGGAATAATGTTATTAAGAGAAGTCTCAAGCTTTGCAGAGTCATCAATATCTAGAAGAAAATACTTACTTAGTTATTTTGGAGAGAAATATGATCCAACAATTCATAATGACAATGAAATGGATGACAATTCAAGATATCCTAAAGATAAGATTAATGTAAAAAAACAAATGATATTATTGATTAAAAATTATTTTTCTGATAATAAAAAAGTCTTTTTAAGAGATGTTGTAAAAAAATTACCAATATTAACTGAAGACAGAATTGACGAAAGATTTTGGAAAACTATACTAACATATTCAATTGTGGAAGGTATACTTGAAAAAGATACAAATGATTTAGGATCAGTAAAATTATCCGAAGTAGGTAAAGAATACATTGCCAATCCTACAGATTTTTTTGTTTCAAGGGATATTGATTTTAGTAAATCTAATAAGAAAAAACAAGAACTAGCCAAAGTTTCATTAGTGGATGTTGAGCTAATGAAAAGATTAATAACACTAAGAAAGGAGATTGCTAAAAAGAAATCTCTTCCACCATATGCAATACTTCAAGAGTTTTCTCTTGAGGATATGACATATAAATACCCAACAACACTGGATGAATTTAAAAACATAAATGGAGTGGGTGAGGGTAAGGTTGTGAAATTTGGTAATGAATTTATAAAACTCATAAAAGATTATATTGAAGAAAATGAAATTATTAAATCTCATGAGATAGTTTTAAGAACTGCTGGATCTAAGTCTTCAAAAAAATTATCGCTTATTCAAAATGTAGATAAAAAGATCCCTCTAGACGAGATAAGTGAATCAAGAGGTGTTGAATTTAATATTTTGCTTCTAGAATTAGAGAGTATTGTCTTTTCTGGAACTAAATTAGATATTGATTATTATGTTGACGAAATTCTAGATGAAGATCAACAAGAAGAATTACATGAGTATTTCCTCGAAAGTGAAAGTGAGGACATATCAATTGCACTGCAAGAATTAGATGGAGACTATGATGAGGAAGAACTTAGAATTTATAGAATCAAATTCCTTAATGACGTCTCTAATTAACTACATTATATTTGAGTGAAATAACATATTCAAGAGAATTCTATTAGTCCCAAACCAAAAAGCTCTAAAATTAGTATTATCAGTCATTAATAAAATTTTCCCTTTACCACTTCTAATAACCTTAAATGGTGTTGCTTTTTTTAATAGTGATAGATTTTCTTCAGAAATGTATCCACTCATTAGAGGATTAGATGAATAAACTATAGGGTTATTGAAGCTTTGCTCGCTTTTAGTCATATAGACATTAGAGTTTCTAAATAATGGCAATGTATTAGATTCGATACCAAAGTTAACAGGGTGACTTTTGTCAATTATTGAATTAAAAATTGCTCCACCCGTTTGTTGAGCCCCAAAAAAGCTTTGTCTTTCTGAAAAATTAACATCATTAGCAGTTATTTCATTTGTGTGAAAGTCAACTTTAGATAAATTTGATGAAACCCATTTAACAGAGTTTCTATATGCGATTAAATTTCCTCCATCCTCTATATACTCATTAATTTGATCTTTATTAATGCTCCCTCCAGTTGATTGATACTGATAACCTTCACTGTAATCTGGAAGGATTATATGAGTATATCTACTTAAATCAATATAACTAAGATCACTAACATCTAATTTAGTGATAGGGATATTGAACCTAGTATCAAGAAGATGCCATATCTCACCTGCATCATAACTTCTAACACCTTCACCTACAATAAGACCAATCTTAGGCTCTTTGACAATTTCAAAGTTATTTGACCCTAAATCAATCCCATCAGTTATTCCGGTAGATTGAGATTTAACATTAATACCAGTTTTTGATGATACCTCGACTAACAGTTTATATATTTCATCTGAATCAAGAGATTGATTTTGAACAGAAACCATATATGTACCAAAGTCAAAATTTTCACCATTTATAGCAAATGTTCTTGTAGCTGTTTTGACTCTTAAACCCTTTTTTAGTAATTCATAAACTGCAGCTTGAGCATAATAATCGTGAGGCTCAAAGATATATGCATACTCTGATTTCTTATCAACACTTCCAACGATATTTTCTAATATATCAACTTCATTAGACTTGATCTTCTCTACTGAAGATTTGCTTAAACCATTAGTCATGCTATAATTTACATTAAAAGCAAGTGGGAAAGTCCATGCTGAAACATCATAAAATAAACTGTCATTGAATGTGGTTTGAGTATCAAACATTGCTCTAATTAAAGTTCTTTTAGGTTGATTTAGAGGAATTATATAACTATTGTTTTTTGAGTATGTAGTGCCATTTAACTTAACATCTTGAGAAAGTGTATTAAATTTAATTTTATGACTCTTTAATACTTTAGCTAGATGAAATACGGTTGATTTATCTTTCTGCTTACCAAATACAATATTCTCATTTGGTTTAGAACTCAACTCTACTTGATTATCATGAAAATCCTTCATATAATTAAGTAATTTCACTCTCATATTTTTAGCAGCATTTAGAGTTGAAAAAGCAGTAGTTAATTGATTTTTAATTGTAAAAGGGAAAGTTAGTATCCCGTTATCACTTTCCTGAATATGTCCTCTTGAACTTCCCTGCTCAAACAGTATTCCAATACTTCCATTGGCATCTGGGTATGTTGAAGCTTTTCCAAAGAAAAAATCATCATAACTTTCCTCAGAGTAATAAAGAGATCCAATTTTATTTAAAGCATCTTCATGGTAAGTACCAATTTCTTTTGTTAAAGCTTGATTTAAATCTGATATTAAAGGATTCTTTCTTTCTGGAACACCAGGTTGAAAAAAGAAAGATGAATTTGTCCCCATCTCATGATGATCAGTAAGAATATTTGGCATCCATTCAGTAAATGTTTCTATTTTAGCATTAGTTTCAGGTAATTGATTTGGAAGCATATCTCTATTCAAATCAAACCAATAATGATTTGTTCTCCCTCTTGGCCAGTATTGATTATATTCTCTATCACTTGGATCAGGATTTAAGCTTTGATTTTTATTCATATTAGCCCATTGTGAAAATCTTTGAAGACCATCTGGGTTGAAACTAGGGTCTAATAAAATTATAGTATTATCAAGAAGCTCTTTTGTTTCATTAGAATCACTTGCAAGAAGATGATACATCAATAGCAAGCTAGCATTTGATCCGCTTGGTTCATCTCCATGAACAGAAAATCCTTGATATACTACAATCGGCATGCTAGAAGTGTCAATATCAATATTTTTAGAATCTGATAATCTGAGATGTTGTTGTCTAATCTCTTCAAGATTTGACTGGTTGGATTCACTAGTTATAATCATTAACCATGATGTTCTATTTTCATATGTCTTGCCTCTTTCAATTAACTTAACTCTCTTAGAAGATTTAGAAAGCTCTTGAACATAATGACTTAGTTTGTCATGACTTACATGAAATTCTCCTACTTTATGACCTATGACGCTTTCAGGCGTTGGTATTGAAGAATTGTATTGACTCATATCATTTAGATAGTAGTCCATTTGTACTTGACCATTCAAACAGAATAATGGGGCTAGAATAAAAAATAGTTTTTTCATTGTATAGAATTAATTTTACTTATTGATCATCATCTTCAAAGTCAACATCAGCAATGTCTTTTTCCTCTTCAACAGTTTCTTCTTTTACATTTTCTTCTTCTTGATTTTGAGATTCAGAATTTTCTTTCTTTTCTTTCTTTGATTCAAAATCTTTATCGTGTTTTTCACTGATTACTTCAGTTCCTTTGTTTTCAATAATATAGTCACAAGTTTCTTTTAATGAAGAATTAAATTCAGCAAAGTCTTCTTTGTATAGGTATATTTTATGTTTCTTATAGTAAAATGTACCATCTTCATTAGTAAATTTTTTACTTTCAGTTATTGTTAGATAATAATCTCCAGCTTTTGTTTCTCTTACATCAAAAAAATAAGTTCTTCTTCCAGCTCTTAATGCTTTAGAAAATATTTCTTCAGCATTGTAATCATTTTGATTTTCCATAATTAATATTTTAATCAAATATAATCAAATCTACTTATTAACCTCACTGTTTTGTTTTGTGTTGAGCTCCTTATAAAAACCTTCTTTAGAAATTAATTCTTTATGAGTTCCGTCCTGAATTATCTTGCCATTTTCTAAAACAATTATGTTATCGGCATGCTTGACACAAGAAACTCTGTGGCTAACAATTAATAATGTTTTATTATTAAAATTATTCTTTAAATTATTAATGATTCTATCTTCAGTATCAGAATCTAGAGAAGAAAAACAGTCATCAAATAAATATATATCAGAATCTTTAATAAAAGATCTTGCTATTGATAGTCTTTGTACTTGACCTCCAGATAAAGTAACTCCTCTTTCTCCAAGAATTGTGTCATATCCTTTTTCAAATTTTAAAATTTCAGAATCAATTTCAGATAAAATTGCAGCATTTTGAACTTGATCTTTAGTTGCTTTAGGATTTCCAAACTGAATATTTTTTTGAATACTTTCTGAAAACAAAAAGTTGTTTTGAGGAACATAGCTTATAATTTTCCTTAATTCATTCAATTTTAAAGATTTTAAGTTCTTATCTCCTATAAATATATCTCCGCTTGAGGGATCGTAAATACGGCATATTAAATCTAAAATTGAAGTTTTTCCTGAACCAACTTTTCCAACAATTCCAATAGTTTTTCCTTCTTCAATTTTTAAATCAAAAGAATTGAAAATTTCAATTCCAGTTTGATCATATTTAAACGATACTTTCTTAAAAACAATACTTTTAGAATCATTTTTAGAAATAGTTAAATCTCCGTCTTTTAACTTTGTTTTTGAATCAAGAAATTCATTTATCCTTTTTTGAGAAGCTTCTGCTTGTTTTACTATTGATGTTACCCAGCCCACAAGAGTTACCGGCCAAGTTAACATATTAACATATATTATAAATTCAGCGATTACACCTATTTCAATATTACCATCAAGAAATTCTTTACCACCAATATATATTACAATTAAATTACTTAAGCCAATCAGGAATAAAATGATAGGAAAAAACCAAGCCTGAATTTTTGCAAGACTCAGATTATTTTTAAAACTTTCTGATGCATACTTATCAAATTTCCCAAATATAAGATCTTGTATGTTAAATGATTTTAAAACTGATATTCCACTAAAACTTTCTTGTGAATAAGTAGACAAATCGGATAAACTCTCTTGTACTTTGGTACTCTTTTTATTGATTAAATCACTTATTTTATAAATAAAAATCGATAAGATTGGTAGAGGAATTAAACTGTAAATTGTTAGTTTAGGAGCTACGCTAAACATATATGATATAATTACTATAAATAAAATTATAGCATTAGTGCCATACATTAAAACTGGACCATAGTACATTCTAACTTTGCTAACATCTTCACTAATTCTGTTCATTAGGTCACCAGTCCTGTTTCTTTTGTAAAAAACTTGATCTAATGATTGATAATGAGAAAAAATTTCATTCTTAACATCAAATTCTATATATCTTGAAACATTTATGATTGTTTGTCTCATCAAAAAAGTAAAAAATCCAGAAATCAAAGATGCTCCAACT